>Ga0154725_1149_pt1 | contig 63150 bp, 56 predicted proteins | sample Rifle2008BG16ft_FD_105733 | JGI IMG/M metagenome (GOLD analysis project Ga0154725, IMG submission 105733) | Deltaproteobacteria bacterium RBG_16_49_23 | reverse complement strand
TGCTTCCAGAATAAAAGAGGAAGGAAAAAGGAAAGGGTCAAATGTATCGGCTTTCATCTTCAAACTTGATTCGAAAGGGTCTCGCCCGAGCCCATCTCTCTGTATTGAGCTTGAGATATCGCTCTGCGCTATGCCTGCCCACCGAAGCCTTGGCGTAGGCGGGCGCTACTTGTCCTCCGTAGTCCCGCAAGGCGGGACGTAGGATGGATGCTTTACGCGCCCCGCTGATAAAACAGGGCTAACTTTTTTGTGGGTGACACCGGTATTTCTGACAAAGTCAAGGATAAAGATTTGACCCCGCCTCTTTGACCCCATAAACCGGTCCTCTCAGATGAAGAAAGGCGAATCCCCCCTTCCTGTGGATGCCCCATTTAACTCCTTGTTGAAAATTGAATCAAAGATTCTTAAGCGCTTATGATTTTGTGGTTACAATCTGCGAAACTCCTTTCTCAGGGTGCTTCGACCCAGCTTTCAAGTCCGGTACCGGGCTGAAGTTTGAATGGATGAAGAACGCACTCCCATATCTTGAGGTCGCTTTTCCTTGACATACTACTCCTTCTTTTGTATATTCAACTCATCCCCAAGCGAGTTCTTATCAATCCATGGAACGGAAAAAATATGAATGCCAGATATGCGGCCGGATGGTGCATGAAGACCATGCACTGGTGCACGTGAAAGCCGATGAATATCTTATTGAATTGATAAAAAAAGACCATCCGCAATGGCAGGAGAAAGATAAATCCTGCCCCAAGTGCATTGCCTATTACAGGGAGCTGGTGGATAAAGCGGAGATTTAATAGAAACAATTAACTGTCAGCTACTCAGCGTTCAGCAAGCAGATATCATTAAGCGAATCAAACTTTCGTCAAATGGGGGCCGTGAAGTCCATCGAAGTCCAGGGACGTTGTCGAAATCGTTCACTTCTCTTTTTCTTTCAGAAATCTCACCCACTCCCATATCAACACAACGCAGAGCGCATCCTCCTACGTCCCGCCTTGCTCGCCGCGCTGTCGCGCCGGCGCAGCGGGCGGGACTGCGGAGGACAGGTAGCGTCATCCTTCGCCAAGGCTTCGTGCAGGCAGGCAAGGCGTCAGGGGTTAGTCGTAACACCTAACTTTTCCTCTTCACTAAATTTCTATTCAAGAATTAAATTCCCCCACCCTGAGTGCCCTACATATACCAAAAACAGTAAATTATGACAATAATTGAAATTTTTTGGCAATTGATTGCAATGTTTGGGACTACTCAATTACAATGACGGGGTTAATAGAAATTGAAGGGAGATAGAGATGGGAAGCGCTTGCGATCTGCTGGAAGGAGTGGGAAGGGGCCGGATGGACCGTGTGCTGATGGGAAAGCTAAGAATGGATGTCGATCTTTTGGAAGGGATCGAAGAGCTTGTTAAAAAAGAAAGAATCAAAACCGGAGTGATTCTCTCGGGCATCGGGGCTTTGAAAAAGGCCACTTTCAGGAATTTAAAGATATTGCCTCCCGATTTAAAGGTGGAGAAGCGCCATCGCCTCTACCTTGAATTGGAGCAGCCCATGGAGATCGTCTCCCTCACCGGATGGATTGCCGCCCGGGAAGATGGCGGAGCAGAAATCCATGCCCACTTCTCTGCCTCGACAGTGATGAACGATCAGGTGGTCACTCTGGGAGGACATCTCACGCCCGGAACCCTGACTTCTGTAAAGGTGGTGATCGCGATTGGCGTGCTTGAAGATTCGGATATCCGGGCAGGCATTGATCCCCGTCTCAACCAATTCGATGTGAAGTTTTAGGTAATTACATCATGCCCAGAGGGCACCCACGCCTGCGTGCCGAAACACAGCACTTCAGCGCGCAGGCACGAATGAAGAAAATGATTACTACGAACGAATTTCACGAATGGTGACGAATGGGGGGAGAGGGAGAATTTAATTTCGACATAACTTCTCGATGAGTGGTCAATCATGATAATCCGGTCTCCCTTGAAGTCAATGATGGTTGACACTCCCCCCTCCGGGTGGTCTGTGCGAAATTGGTCTCCCGAAAAGTAGCGGATGACCCTGCTCATCCTGCCCTCCATATTCCTGTGAATCTCTTCGATGACCACGCCCGCACGGCAAACCGGAATCAAAACAGTAGATAAAAGAAACCCGATCAATCCCGAAAAAACCAGAAGTCTCTTTTCCATCTTGTCCACCCCCACACCCTCCCTCCCCCCTCGAAGGGGGAGGGAATTATGAACTGATTTGTAACATCAAGGCCCACTAAAAAGGGCAACCCATACAAGGCCTGCAATCAAAACCGAAGCCACCGGAAACCAGATGAGACGATAGACCCCTTTCCAGTCGGCATGGAAATATTCCTTCGTCAGAATGAGACAGAGGTGGAGGGGAGAAAGCAATACGCCGCATATTCCTCCGGCAAAGCCCAGCATCATATAATAGAGGAAATCAGGATGGGTCTGGATCAAGGGAATGAGGATCGGAAAACCGATGCCTATGGGCGCTATGGTCACGCCGGTCATCACCCCGACCAGCAGGGGAATCAACATCGCAATCAACCAGAGTGGAATCCCGAAGGAAGATAAGGTTTCGGAAACAGCGGGAATGGCCTGAGACGATTCCAGCACCTTCTTAAATCCCATGACAAAGGCCACGGTCAAGAGGAGTTCAACCCCGATGCTCTCTTTAAATCCTTTTAAAATTTTTTCCCTCCCGATCCGGAAGAGAAGGATCATCCCCGCAATCGTAATGCCAAAAGCATAGACGAGCTCCACTTTAAAACCTACTACCAGAATGAGAGCAAAAAGAAGGGGGGCGAGGTTTTTCAATAAAATCGAAATTGCTGTTCTTCCCGATAAGTTTTTATATTCCTTTGTAGATCTTGACACCCCCCAGTAGCCGACCATGATTCCGCTGAGGATAGCAGCAGGGGTGAGGGGAAGGTTGAGCCAGCAGAGTTTCCTAACGGGAATGCCGATCAGGGAAGCGGCCAGGACAAGGGCCGGATAGGTAGGGAGCACATATTCCCAGACATGGCGGAACCAGTAGTTGATAAAAGTTCTCCGCTCCGGCGTGAGCTTCAATTCATCCGAGCCTTCCACCACCATAGGGGCGGAGACCAATGCGCCTCCCACAATGGGCATCAGCCCGATGATCGCCGGGAGCAAAGCAATGACCAGCCGGATATCCTTTAACGTGGATCGAAACCCTTCCAGGATCTGGTTCATCCGGCCTGTCTCTTTCAAGAGATTGCTGAAGAAGAGAATAGACACGAAGGCTCCGATGATAAGAAGCGTCTTCGTATCGATGATCGAAGAGGCGACATCCGTTGAGATTTTCCATAAGGGTAGGTGAAAGAGAATTCCAAGTAAGAAAGTAGCCGATAAAAGACTCAGCCAGAGACTCACCTTTCTATACATCAGGACGATGATGGTCAAAAAAACAATACCGATCTTGATCAGCTCAACCACGACTGATTTCTTTCCCCTTCTAAATTTTTCCCCCTCACCCTATCCCACTCCCCGGGAGACTGTGTCGTAAGTCCGTTTATGGTTCGACAAGCTCACCACGAACGGAAAACCACCCATTTAAAATCAACTACTTAGCCGTTCGCCCTGAGCGTGTCGAAGGGGAACGGCGAATTACGACACAGTCTCCAGTGGGGGAGAGGGGAGGGTGAGGGGTGAATTGCTTTTATAGCTCCGATTCCATCTCTTCGATCTTTCTGTTCATTTCTCCCAACTTTTCTAACCATCGTGGATCCTGAACGATCTCCCCTTTCGATCTCATGCTTCTCAATTTTTTACGAAGCCTCTTAAAATTTCTATCCAGGTGCCTGAATAGGGTATGGAAAGTTTCCTCGGAAGGAGTAACTTCCCCCCCCTCTTTTTCCGGCAGGGTCCTCTCTTCAGGGACGAAGAAGGTTCTTTTCTCTCGCCACTGAGGCACGCTGGTATTGAGATGGAAATGTTCATGGATGAGATGACTCAGTTCAAGCGAATTCTTCTCTTCACCGTGGTTGACAAAGACCTCAAGTTGCGAATTCTCGAAGTGAGAGAGCCATTCGAGGAGCCCCTTTTGATCGGCATGGGCGGAGAAACCTCCCAGGGTGTGAATATGCGCCCGGATCGCCACCTCCTCTCCAAAGAGTCTGACGCTCTTGGCCCCATCAACAATCCTACGCCCAATCGTCCCCTCCCCCTGATAACCGATGAAGACCACATGGGACTGCTCCTGCCAGAGGTGATGTTTCAAATGGTGCTTGATCCTTCCGGAGTCGCACATTCCGCTCGCAGAGATAATGATCCCCGCTCCCTTATCCTCGTTGATCGCTTTAGACTTCTCCGTCGTCCGGGTATAGATCATCTCCGGCAGGTCTAAAGGGTCATCCCCTCCTGATAGAATTTGTTCCGTCTCCCGGTCAAAGTAATCCGAATTCTTCTTGAAGATTTCAGTGGCCGAGATCGCCAGCGGGCTATCGATATAAACGGGAATGGACGGAATGAGTCCCTCTCTTATAAACTGGCCGAGTGTATAGATGATATCCTGGGTCCGTTCCACGGCAAATGCCGGGATGATCACCTTGGCCTGATGGGCAAGGGCCTCCTGAACGATCTTTAACAATTCCCGGAGGGTCTCTTCCCTCGACTTATGGAGCCGGTTTCCATAGGTCGATTCTAACCAGAGGAGGTCCGCTTCTTTGATCCAGGAAGGATCCCTGACAATGGGTTGTCCTGAATTGCCAAGGTCCCCTGAGAAAACCAGTTTTTTCTCCCCTCCCCCCTCATCGACCCAGAGTTCGATTATTGCCGATCCCAGGATGTGGCCTGCATCCTGAAACCGGACTTTGATTCCATCGTTCAGAGAGATGACCTCATCATACTTTACAGGGGAAAAGAATCGCAGGCTCTTCTCCGCATCCTCAACCGTATAGAGAGGAGACGCCCCTTTCCCGCCGGACCTTTTGCTCTTTCGGTTCTGCCATTCCGCTTCTGTCTCCTGTATATGGCCGCTGTCCCTTAGCATCACCTCGCACAGGTCAAGAGTCGCCTGGGTACAGATTACCCTCCCTTGGAAACCTTCTCTGACCAGTTTCGGGATGAGGCCGGTATGATCAATATGAGCGTGAGTCAGGAGGATAAAAGAGAGGGTTTCGGGGCGGTAAGAGCGAGTGTTATGATTCCTCTTCTCGATCTCCTTCCCGCCCTGAAACATTCCGCAATCGACGAGCCATTTTAACGATCCTTTCTCTAAAAGAGTGGCTGAACCGGTTACGGTTCTGGCTCCTCCCAAAAATTCAACTTTCATCGATCCGTTTTCTCCTTGATTGCTTCTCGTAGGGAACGGTTTCAAACCGTTCCCTGCCTCTGCGGTCGAGAATTTACTTAAAACCCCCTTTTTCCTAATACAAAACCCTCTCCATTTTCAATAAGAAACGGAGATATTGAAGAATAGGAGGCCATTGACGAATGGCGAAATAGAACCCATAATGGTTTCAAGGAGGAAATATGGCAGATAACAATCAGTATGTTGTCGATAGGATATCGGCCCAGGAATCGTGGAGGATGTTCCACATCATGGCGGAGTTTGTGGAAGGGTTTGATGCTCTGGCCAGATACCGTCCGGCTGTGTCCATCTTCGGTTCCACCCGTGCCAAGCCTGAAGATGAGGTCTACCAGAAGGCGGAGCGAATTGGCCGGCTCCTTGCAGAGAATGGATTCAGTGTGATCACGGGCGGAGGCCCGGGGGCCATGGAGGCGGCCAACAAGGGGGCCTCCCTCGCAGGAGGCAATTCGATCGGCCTCAATATTGAACTTCCGCTGGAACAGAAGCCAAATCCCTACGCCAATATCACATTGAGATACCGTTATTTCTTTGTCCGGAAGGTGATGTTTGTCAAATATGCGGTGGCCTATATCATTCTCCCCGGTGGTTTCGGAACCATGGATGAACTCTTTGAGTCGGTGACACTCATTCAAACCCACAAGATCAAACCTTTCCCGGTTATCCTGGTTGGATCAAATTACTGGAAAGGGCTTTTGGATTGGATCAAAGAGGTGGTCCTGAAAGAAGGAAGGATCTCGCTGGAGGACTTAGGCATCCTTCAATTGATTGATGAGCCCGAAGAAATCGTCCGGACCATCAAGAAAACCGTGATCCTCTGATTCAATTGCGGATTTCGGAATTCGGATTGCGGAATATTTTATTGTCACTGTGGTTTCTGGATATTGGATTTAATTCCGCATTCCGCAATCGGCAATCCCCATTTTAATAATTTTTCCAACCATTACCCTCGAAGTTGGTGGACTCCGTCCACGACATGGTAGGTGAGGAGGGTTGTCAATTCGATCAACTTCCGTTCTTCATCTTCAGGAAGGTATCCCAATGATTCATTTCTGCAGATGGCCTCCCACCGGCGAAGGCTTTTTCGAACGGTGTGCTGATTCGATCCCAATATCCACTGGCTAACCTGCTCCGTCAAAAGCCTTGCATATTTCCGGATTAACCTCCATGCGGGAAGGGGTTTTCTCCGGCCATTGGCCGGCCTGATGAAGAGCTCATTCATATCGTTGAGATATTCCTGGAGTTCCTGATCCAGCATCTCTCCATCCAGCCCCCACCACTCGGAGACGGTTTCTTCGATCGCCGTATATTCCCCTTCCCTTTTCCTCTTCAGGCTGAGCGTCTTCTCCCCCGCGATCTCCTCCATCAGATGATCCACATAGGTCAATTTCTCCAGGGCATTGGGCCAGTTCCGGTACTTCTTTTCCCAATGCGAGCGCGGATCGAGCCAGATGGCAAAGGTCTCTGCCCAGTCTTCGTCCGGATGTTTCTGCGCATAATGGGGGTCACCCAGGTAATGAAGGTGACGGACATAACTCTTTGACCAGGGATTCACCCTGTAGAGATACCCATCCCTGTATTTCTTGTTAAAATCTCCGAATAACTCTTTCCAATCCTTTCGTTGCCAGAGGCGATAGGCATAATTGACGGCATGCCCGGTCTCATGGCGAAAGGTTTTGACGATTCCTTCACTCGTCGGGACATCCCCTTCAAGCTCTCTCAACTCAGGGGAGGCATAATAGAAAGGAATGCTGATGGAGATTTTTTTGTTCACACAGCCCCACTCATTCCCGAAATAGAAATCGGGCCAGAGAAGAATCTGATGAAACTTCAGTTCCCTCTTCAGCTTCTTAAAACAATGGCTCAGACTCTGGTCCACATCGAGGGTCAGGTCGCAGATTCTGGTTGTTAAAAATTTCTGGTAGCTGATTTCATCCATTTTCTTGAAGCCCCCGGTTTAGACCAACCTGATGGGTTGTATTGTTTTAAAGCAGGTATCCGCATAAAGGAGGAATTATGTTAGAAAGCTTCTAACTGCAGCCCCTTATTTTGACTATACATTAGTATAATACCTTCAGATGGGGAGGTCAAAGAAAAATTTTCACAAAATATTAATAAGTATTTTCAATAGGTTAGCCTTTACCTGTTAAATCCATACATTTTGTTTTAATATGTTTGATAAACTCGTAAAAAGTCGTCATTCCGGTGAAAACCGGAGTCCAGGAATTCTTAACCGATTGAAAACACTGGATTCCGACTTTCTCCGGAATGACAAAACCAGGACTAAAGGCACTTTTTACGAGACCATCATGTTTCAATTAAGACCACTTTATGGAGATCGAAGAATGGATGTTTATATCTCTGGCGTGGGGATGACGAAATTCGGAAAGTCAAAGGATTCTCTTGAAAAGATGATGGCAGATGCGGCTGCACTCGCCTTGAAAGATGCTCAACTGGAACGGGTGGATGCCATCTATATTGGAGTGATGAATGTGGAGGAATTTGTAGGGGACTCCAACTTCGCTGCCCTACTGGCCGATACCCTCGGCCTTACCGGTATTCCTTCCACCAGGGTGGAGACGGCCTCTTCCACAGGCGCTGGAGCTTTTGAGACCGCCTTTTATGCGGCCGCTTCAGGCCACATGAAGAATGTCCTTGTTATTGCCGGAGAGAAGATGACCCATCTCTCAACCGCTAAAACGACCCGTATTCTATCAGAGGTGATCGATCGTTCCGAGCGCAAGTATGGGGCAACCATGCCCGCCCTGGCAGCCATGATTGCGCAAAAATATGCAAAGGAATTTAATCTCTCCTTCTCAAAGCTGGAAGAGATTCTGGCTCAGGTCGCTGTGAAAAACCATTCCAATGGCTCCCTCAATCCCCGTGCTCAGTTCAGAAAGACGATCACCCGAGACGACTATCTGAAAAGCCGGATGGTCTCTTATCCCCTGCGCCTTTATGATTGCGCGCCTATTACGGATGGAGCAACCGCTCTCATCCTCACCTCCCGGCCCACCGCCATTAAAGTCTCTGGCATCGGTCATGCGACGGATACCCTGGCGGTCCGGCGCCGGGGTTCCCTCACTTCTTTCAACTCCACAAAAGAGGCGGCCCTAAAAGCCTATACGATGGCGCAGATCAATCCGTCGGACATCCATTTTGCCGAGGTCCACGATGCCTTTACCATCTTCGAGCTCATCGGGATAGAGGATCTGGGATTCTTTCCTCAAGGAGAGGGATGGAAAGCGGTTGAAGACATGAAGACGCATCTCCGGGGAAAACTTCCGATCAATCCTTCCGGAGGCTTGAAGGCGAGAGGTCATCCTGTGGGCGCTTCCGGCCTTGCCCAACTCGTGGAGATTGTCTATCAACTCCGGGGAGAAGCGGGTAAGGAAAGGCAATTGGAAAGAGCCGGGATTGGATTGGCGCAGAGCGTTGGCGGATTGGGAAACAATAACCTGGTCACCATCCTCGAGCGAAGCGATCGGAAGCGGGTGATGAGCGAGGGGTTTACACCCGATTATCATCCAGAAATGAAAGCGGCCCAAAAGATGGCCGTTTCACCTCCCCCCCAAGGCATGGGCGCCCTGGAAACATTCACCCTACTCTATGCCACACCGGAGGGATTTCGCTCTCCCCTCACCTTCGGTTTTGTCCGGACCGAAACAGGTGAGAGAGTGTTGGCCTGCAATCCGGATTACCGGTCTCCCAAGAAATTGAAGATGGGTGAAAATGTCATCTTTAATACAAGAGAGGGACTCTTCGTCTTCGAAAAACGAACCCTCTGGAAACGTTTAAAACGAAGTTTTAAGAGCTTACTGAAGCGATAAAATAAATCTTTGCTTTAGCCTTAAACTCAACCTTAACCTGGTTCCCCTATTTCCCTTCTTTCGCTTTCAATTCCTTGAACTTCTCCTGGATGGCTTTTACCTTATCCGGATGAATCAACAGATCATACGCTGCCAGGGCGATGGCCTTACCCGTAATGATTGTGGCCTTCCACCCCTCTTCGGACCCTGCATAATCTCTAAATGCATCAGAATGACCGGGGGTGCCTTCCGGAGCGATCTTAAACTTGAGCTCTGCTGTCGGATAAGTATTCCCCACGTTTCCGAGATCGGACGATCCCGAGTCGACTGAAGCCTTGATTTCGCTTTCTGTTACACCGAGGGCTTTTGCTTGATCGAGCACCATCTTTGTCAGTGGAGGAACGATGATCGGAGCCTTCAGGGAAGTCCGGGGTTCCTTGAACTCCAGCTTGGCGCCCGTGGCGAGTTCTCCTGCTCTCGCACAGTTGACCACTTTATTATACGTCTCCTCCATCGTAGTTGTGTCGAGAGCCCGAACCGCGAACTCGGCTTCGGCAATTTCAGGGACAATATTCACCGCGTCTCCTCCCTTCTTGATAATTCCATGGATACGGACATCCTGGCGGACATGTTCCCGGAGCATGTCAGTAGCATTAAACATAAGAACCACTGCATCGAGGGCGCTGATCCCCTTATGGGGAGATGCCGCTGCATGGGAAGCCTTCCCCTTAAATACAAACGTGCCTCTTTTCATGGCGAGGTAACGCATATCGGCGTTCCAGCGATCCGCAGGGTGAGTGATGAAGACGATATCCGAACCCTCGAAGTATCCTCCCTCGAGCAGGGCTATTTTCCCACCGCCGAGGGAGCCTCTCTCTTCGTCGGGCGTCCCAATAACGAGAATCCGGCCCGGTGTATCTTTCATCACCTGAGCCAGACCTGCGGCCGCAAGAAGACCGGAAGTCGCAATCAGATTATGACCGCAGGAATGGCCGTTTTTGAGTGCATCGTATTCAAGCATGATGGTAATGGTGGGGCCCGGACCCTTTCCCTGCAGTTCAGCCCGGAAGGCTGTTTTTGCAATGCCATCCTTGACCAGATCTGCAGGAACCTTCAGATCCCCTTCCACCTTAAACCCGAGCTTTCGCAACTCCTCCATGAGGAGTGCGGAGCTTTTAAATTCCTGCTGGCCGAGCTCCTTGAAATCGAAGACCTTCTGTGAGACGACTTTGCAATTGCTGCTGTTGGCATCAATCGCGGAAAGAATTTTCTGCGGCTCGGCCCATACTCCGCTCGCTATGAACATCGAGAGAATAGCCACAGTAAAAAGAATCATCCTCATCCTCAACTTCATCTTCATCAGATCCATTCTCAATCCCCCTTTTGGTTTTAATTGATCAGACAGGCTTAATAGAGCATAATTCAAGTCTTTTTGCAATTCTTTTCTAAGCAGGGCAAGAAATATAGAAGAGGTCAAATCAACTGGACGGGAAAACTCTGGCCGCCGATGATGACGATGTATCGCATCGTCATAATGCCCGTGAGCACCAGAATTGAGGCCAAGACCTGCCAAGCTTGAATTGCTTTTGTCCTGGAATAGGAGAGGAGAAAAAGAGGAATAAACGCCCCCAGAAGTATCTCCACGCCGAGAAAGAGTGGGGCAAATTTCCCAATCAGTAGACTCATCACCGTATGGTAGGATTCCTCCGTCGAAACGAGCATCACGATCACATCGGAAAAAATGAGGAAGAGGTCAAGAGCGATGAAACCTATGAGGTGTTTGGTAAGATCAGAAATGACTTCTTTCTCAACTGTCGGGAAAAAGTGGTTAAAGAGTTTCAGGTGCTGGGGATAGCGCTCCTTAAGCCATCGGGAGTTCGAAACAAATCTTTCTTTCACGATGCTTACCAGAATAACGAGAGCATATCCTGAAACCATGGCAGAGATCAGGAAAAGAAAGGGCATTAAAGCGGTATTCCACAGGTGTTTTCCTGGAACCACGGCTAAAACAAAACCCGTATAACCATGAACAGAAATGGCAAGGGGGATTCCAATCACTCCGAAGATCTTTGCCACCTTCTGGTTTCCCGTAAAAAGGAAGTAGGCGTAAACAATGGCTTCAAGAGGATAAATGCTTAAAAGCCATGTCCCGAAGGCCATCGGTGAAGCGGGATGAAAATGGGGAAAGAAATTGTAACGGAGCAGATACCAGAACCTCCAGGGAGACTCCAGGTCTAAGATCAATGTGGCCGGTGCAAGAACAAGACAGAGAGGAGCCAGTAGCGCCCCGATTCTTCCAACAGCCTTGAACTTGCCCATCCCGAAGACATTGGCGAGCGTAGAGATCACAAACGAGGCCGCGCTCAGGCCGGTGAGATAGAAGTAGAACGCTGGCAACACTCCCCACGCATAATCAATGGGAATGGGATGAATCTTCATTAGAGGTTCCATCGTACACATCCTTCTCGTATAATTCGGAATGCGGATTGTGGAGTGCGGAGTTAAAAAAGTTGAAGAATTTCGTCAATTCCGAATTCCGCAATCCCCGCCTGCCATAGCTGTGCGGCGGGCAGGCAAAATCCGCATTAAACAATTACTTCTGGCTCTTCTGAAGAACTCCGAGGATGTCCATCGGAAGCGGAATGACGGTGCTATTCTTCTCTCCTGCGATTTCGGTCAGGGTCTGGAGGTACCGGAGCTGAAGGGCGGCTGGCTCTATCGAAATAATATGGGCTGCATCCTTCAGTGTCTCGGCTGCCATATATTCACCCTGTGCGTGGATAACTTTTGCCCGTTTCTCCCTCTCTGCCTCGGCCTGCCTTGCCATGGCCCTCTGCATGGTCTCCGGAAGTTGGACATCCTTGACCTCGACCACATCCACCATGATCCCCCAGGGTTCGGTATGATTGTCAATGATTTCCCCCAGCTTCTTATTGATCTTATCCCTCTCAAAGAGAAGCTCATCCAGATCCGATTGCCCCAGAACACTTCGAAGGGTGGTCAAGGCAATCTGGGTCGTTGCTTTCATGTAATCCTGAACCTGAAGGACTGCCTTGACCGGATCCATCACCTTGAAGTAAACAACGGCATCCACCTTGATCGTCACATTATCCTTTGTGATGACGGCCTGAGGTTCAACCACCATGGTAACCACCCGGAGATCGATCTTGAACATTCGGTCTACAACCGGAATGATGAGATTAAACCCTGGATTCCGTGTTCTCATCAGTTTTCCAAATCTCAGGACGACTCCTCTCTGATATTGTTTGACGATCTTAATCGCCAGGCTAAGCAAAACCAGCACCCAGAAACCAGCAATGAGCACAATCGATGTTTGAGTCAATTGAAACATAAGAACCCCCTTTCAAAAATCATAAATCCGAAATTCGAATACGCGCTTTAAATCCCCCTCAATCCCCCTTTTGCAAAGGGGGAAGTGTTTCTCCTCCCTTTGGTAAAGGGAGGTTGGGAGGGATTTTATGAAACCTTTTTCAAATCACTAAACTGTTACGTATTTTCTGCTTTATTCCGCCTCCGGCGGAATCCGGCTAACTTCAGCCCCCTTCCACCTTGATCGGACCTGCAACCGCTTTCCCCATCGAGGCATCCCTGAAGCCTCCTGGGAAGTCTTTTGAGTGAGCCATGGCTTTCTGTTCGGGCGCATGGGAAGATTCTATTGTGACCCATAAGTCCTCAGCCAATCTTGGGCTTTTAGATTCTTTGGGTTGATAGGCCATCAGAAAGGCCGGGATGATTAAGGTGGCGGCAAGGAGAAGGATGAGAATCTTTATCTTAATATTTTCAAGCATAGTGTGAAGCCTCCCTATCCGCTTCCTTCTTTTCCGATGCGATAAAAACCTCTAAGGCTTCAAAAACCGAGCTGTAAAAAGGAGAGGGTTGATACTCCCTCCCTCGCCTCACCATCTCCGAAACCCAATCAAGATGATCCCTCAGAAATACCTTGACAGATTCCTCTGAATCCCTTTCGATTAGAAACGCTAAAAAATCCAATTCCAGGACGATGTGATCCGGCAGGCCGGAATAACTTCCCGGTATCTCTATCCCAAAGGATCGATAAAGCTCCAGCATATGGAGGGCTGGATCGCCCATCACATATCCCTTTCCCCTCGCCATTGACAACCGACACTCTGGATCGTTTGTCCAGGCTTTATGGACCGACTCAACCCACCATAAATCGCCTGACTGAGGGTTTTGAAAAAGTTCCCCATAACCCTGCTTCATCTCTTGAAGGAGATCGTTTCTATTCTCCTGGGTGAGGAATCCTTCCAGGGAAGGAGATCCTCCATTATCCGTTTTGAAATAATCAGAGAAGATATGGTAGATATCTCTCTCCCTTAGAAACTCGGCCATCTCGTCGTCCGGCTCAGTCAGAAGCCATGCAAGGGTGCGTGCCACCTCTGCCTTTTTCAATGCTTGGTTGCGGGTTTCTGATTTCAGAATTATCTCCTCACTCCGAACGCCGAACTCCGAACTTCTGTCCGGCTATGTCTTCCGATAATACAGCGACGGTTTGGTATTTAAGTCGGCTCTTAATGTTTTGGCCTTATATTTCCCAATCTTCTTTGAGACCTCGCTATTCGGATCGTTGAGGTCACCGAAGGTCCTGGCCTTTGTCATACAGGTTGTGACACAGGCAGGCTCCTTTCCCTTTTCGACCATTTCTATGCAGAACCGGCATTTCTCCACAACACCATGCTCTTCGCTGATCACCCTCACCGAATAGGGGCAGGCGACCATACAGTATTTGCATCCCACGCATTTTTTATCATCCACCAGCACAACGCCGTCCTTTCTTTTATAAGTGGCTCCAGTGGGGCAAACCTTTAAACAGGGAGGATTGTCACAGTGCTGGCACTGAACCGGAAGGAATTCCCGGTTGAAGTTCGGAAACCTGCCGTACTCCCGCTCCTCGATACGGTTGAAATTCTCCTTTGCCGGAAGCTCATTCTGGTTCTGGCAGGCCACCCGGCAGGCATGGCATCCCACACATTTCGTCGCATCAATAAACATTCCGTATCGCGGCATTTCTCACCAAATGTCAGATTTTAGCATGGTGCTTAAGACACCTTTTGTATCCCCAAAAGTCATTCCTGCGAAAGCAGGAATCCAGTTATTTAAAAGTCTTCTGGACTCCCGCTTTCGCGGGAGTGACAGAAGGGGGGATTCTTTTTGCAATCTATCAGATTAAAACTCACCACTCCAAACGATAATTATGCTTTTTTAATCCTCACGATCACCTCGGAGGTCATGGCATGACCCACTGCAGGATCGAAAAGGGTCGGAACAAAATCATTATAGGAAAGACCCACTCCAAATGCATTATTAAGATTCCGGGAATAGATGCCATACCCGCTCGGCAACCAGACTGCAGAGGGATGGATCCCTTCGGTCAGCCTCACCCGAATACTCCCTTTTCCTATGCTTGACTCGATTTCTATTTCATCCCCATCTTTTAGGCCAAGCGTTTTCCCTCTTTCTGAATTCATCCAGAGCCTCACCATGTCATAATAACGGCTGATCTCCATGAGATAAGGCTGATTGGCTGTCATGGAATGGGTATGGATTGCCTGCTTTCCGTGAAGAAGTCGAAAAGAACGGGGGTCTTTAGGGTCAGGAGATACCAGTGGTTCTTCCCAGCGAGGAAGAGGTGAAAAACCCAGATCCTCCAGGGCCTTAGAATAGATTTCCACCTTTCCGGATGGGGTCTCCAATTTAGAGAGGCCTTCCTTCCATTCCTCACCCACAAACAGCATCCCCTTCTTCTTCAACTCTTCCAGCGTAACACCAAAGGGTTGAAGCCGAAGACGGTTGCCCTCTTCAATGTCGAAATTGAAATACTTCTCCACACCTAAATGTTTCGCCAGATCAATGATGATCTGCGTTCCGGGCCGGGTGTTATATAATGGCTTAACAACCTGCTGCTGGATGCTCACCTGTGCCCTCTTGCCGCTGTGCTTCGTATCGACAGCTTCCGTTCTCTCCAGATAGAACGATTCCGGCAGGACATAGTGGGCAATGGATGCAGTCTCAGAGAGAACAGTATCAATCGCCACCAGAAGTTCCAATTTTTTATAACCGGCGATCACCCTTTTGGGATTCGGGTTGGTCCGGAGAGGATTATTGTGATAGACAAATCCGGCCTTCAACTCTCCGCTGAGCGCCAGTTCCGGAATGGCATGTGTAATCCCATCGCCATAACTTCCCACCGGGTATCTTCCGGGGATTCCGGTTCCATCCGCTTTTTGGACTTTTGGAAGTTCCGGAGCCGGATGTTTGGGCTGAAGTTCCCCGAGCTTTGCCGACTTGGGGAAGATAATTCCCCCTTCCCGGTTGATGTTTCCAAGAAGGCTATTGGCAATGGCAAGCGCTCTGGCGGTCTGAAAACTGTTGAGGTATTGAGACCCGAAGGCTCCGTGGTATCCTCGATGAAGGAGGGCTTTGGGCCTGGCCTGAGCCATCTCGCGGGTGATCCGGACAATCGTCTTTGCAGGAATCTCGCAAACTTTCTCCGCCCATTCCGGAGGGTAGTTGACCGTCTCGTCCTCTAACTCTTGAAAACCCACTGTCTTATTCTTGATAAACTCCTTATCGTAAAGCTCTTCCTTGATCATGACATGGATCATTGAAAGAAGAAGGGCCAGATCCGTTCCGGGTTTGATGGGAAGCCATTCATCTGCGATGACAGCCGTCTCGCTATGCCTTGGATCGACAACGACCAATTTGGCTCCCTTCTCCTTTGCCTCCACAATTTCCTTCACCTGGGCCAGATCAATCCCGCCAGCCGGGTTCCGGCCGATGATCAGAATATATTTTGCATTCCCAAGGTCATTGCATGGAAGCTGCCCAACCGTTACCTTCCAACCGGCATTTCTCGCCGTATAGCAAGTCGAACCATGAGTGAAATAGTGGGGGCTTCCGAGGGCGTGCATCAACCTGAGGGCGTAGAGATTGTTCGATTGAGGGTAATTGACCCAGAAGATGGACTGAGGACCGTTCTCCAAAAGAATTAAATTTATCTTTTGAGCTATCTCTTTATAAGCCTGTTCCCAGGAGATGGGCTCAAATCGGTTCCCAACTCTTTTCAGCGGTCCTTTCAGACGTTGTGGGTTATATAGTTCATGAACATATCCATGCCCTTTTGGACAGATGAGGCCGAGATTTCCATTCGCTTCGGGATTCCCTTCGATCTTCCATATTCTTCCGTTTTTGACATAGGCCAAAATTCCACAGCGGTTTCCGCATCCATTGCATTGTGTGGGAATCATCTCAGTGGGTGCGGCCTGGATTTCCTTCTCCCAGGCAGCAAAATCGAGAAGAGTGTTACCAAGAGTGGCGGCTGTAAGACCTGTTCCAGCCACCTTTAAAAAACCCCTCCGGGTCATCCGGAAGTTGACCGGGCTTTTCATATCGACGATGGGATGGTCCATCACTTCATCCTTTCCGATGAACTGCGGAAGGACCTGAATCCCGAAATGGGAAAGAATTTTATTGATGCCCAGCATTATTTCCAATTTCACTATTTAAACTCATCCATTTTTAAAATCCCTCACCCCCCCATATTTGGATAGATTGGGGGATGAGGGAACAAAAAAACTTATCTTGCCACTGGATAACCCGCTTTCACCCAGGCCTCAAATGGCGCATCCATCAATACGGCATTCTTGTAGCCAAGATCGTTCAGGGTCTTGGTGGCCAGCGCTGAACGGGCTGCCGTTAAACAATAAACATAGATTTTGGCGTCCTTATCCGGGACACTATCCCAGACGTTGAACTCCAATTTCCCTCTCGATACATTGATGGCTCCGGGAAGATGCCCTGCCGTATACTCCCCGGGATCCCTGACATCGAGAATAACGGCCTTCTCCTTCTTATCAATGGCTTCCTTCACATCGGCCGGAGTAACCTTCTTGATCTCCGTCTTTGCCTTGGCTACCGTATCTTTCACGGGTGTGGTCTGCCAGGTAGGAACCTTCGGCTTATCCTGAGCCAGTGTCAGGCTGACCATCGAAAGAACGAAAACAAAAGCCAACATCCAAACAAACATTCTCTTCTTCATCATCTTTCACCTCCTTTCATTGCTTATTTACCTAAAATTCCTAACTCCGAACTCCTCACTCTCAATTCCGAACTTCCTATTCCCATTGCTTCTTCTAATTGTTTCAGATCGAAGGGTTTCTCTAAATAACCTCTAATTCCAGCCTTCTCTGCCTCCTGTCTCAACTGTTCATCACTGTGAGCCGTCATCAGAACCGAGATGAGCCTGGGTTTCGCCTTTGTCCATCCCTTTAATACTTCCAAACCATCTCCATCCGGGAGACGATCCCCGCACAGAACGATATCAAAGGGGATGATTTTAAAAAAGGAGATTCCCTCTTCTTTTGAACTTGCAAGAAAGACTTCACAATTTCTGAGACGCTCTATGAAATACGAAAGCGATTGCCGAACGGTTTTATCTTTCTCAATGATTAAAACTTTCATAATCAATCAGGGGAATAGCAAGGGTAATGCCAAAGAGGGGTTGAAGTTCAAATATTTTAGAGATTCAAATCTTGAGGCTCGAGATTCCTATTAAAATCAGGCCATTAGATTTTCCAAAGGGGGGTGAACCATTTATTGAAATGAGCAGAGAGGGTTAAAATGGAGAGTCAGAGGATATAAAAATTTGTTTGATAACAGACATCGGAAGAAGAGAAGAGAAGATAGGCCTCTAAAAGGATTCAAGAATTAGACCTATGTCTGATTTCAAATAGTTCGTTTGTAAACAGACAATACCACTGTGCGGGGGAAAATGGAGGGAGGAAGCATTTGAAATTCTGGTGTTCACAGGTGATCACCAGTCCACAATTTTGATTCCGTATTTTTCCATGCGGTAGATAAGGGCGGACCTGGAGATGCCGAGCATTTTAGCGGCTTGAATCTTATTCCCTTTTTTCAGCTTCAGGGCTTCAAGGATATAGGCTTTCTCCACTTCATCCAAGACGATCCCCTGGGACGGGAGAGTGGGCTTGAATGAGATGACTTCTTCCTGATTCTTCTTGCCACTGAGAAAAGAGAAGTGCTTTCCGAAAATGGTTTCGCCTTTTTCCAGGAGGACAATCCGTTCCACAGCATTCCTCAGTTCCCGAACATTGCCTGGCCACGGATAGGAATGGATTTGCTCCTCCGCTTCGCTTGAGATCCGGAGAAATCCTTTTTTGAACTGTTCATTGAATCTCCCCAGAAAGAATCTAAAAAGGGGCAGAATATCTTCCCTTCGATCACGAAGTGGAGGAATGGGCAGCCTTACGACATTGAGCCTGAAATAGAGGTCGTCTCGAAAATTTCCTCTCTTCACCTCCGCCCCCAGATCCTTATTCGTTGCCGCAATGATCCGGATATCCGCTTTCTTCTTTTCAATTCCTCCGACTTTAAAATAATCCTTTTCTTCAAGAACCCTTAGAACTTTAACCTGTGCCGGGGGAGAAAGTTCTCCCACCTCATCGAGGAAGAGGGTCCCTTTGTCTGCGGCCTCCACCTTCCCCATCTTTCCCTTCTCCAGAGCCCCGGTAAAAGCCCCCCTTTCATAACCGAAGAGTTCGCTTTCAAAGAGGTCTTTGGGGATCGCCCCACAGTTTATGGGAATGAATGGAAAGGAAGAACGCGGACTTAAGAAATGGATGTACTCTGCAAGGAGTTCTTTCCCTGTCCCGGTTTCTCCCTCTATGAGAAGGGTGGTGTCCATACTCTGAGCGGTTTTTTCTGCAAGCCCCAGAACATCCTTCATCTTCCGGCTGACTCCAATAAAGCCTCCGGAACGGAATCTCTCCTGATATTGGGTGCGGAGCCATTCGACCTCCTTTCTCAGGCGGGTTCGCTCAAGACCTTTCTGGACGAGGCTCTCGATCTGATCGAGATCAAAGGGTTTGACCAGAAAATCAAAAGCCCCCATCTTCATTGAATGGACAGCCAGTTCGACCGAACCCTGGGCGGTCATGATGATGACAGGGATCTCAGGCTCTCGCTCTTTTATCTTTTGAAGAACTTCGTCCCCATTGATGCCAGGCAACCAGTGATCCAGGAGAACGAGATCAGGATTTTCCTTTCGAAAAAGTTCCAATCCTTCCTCTCCGGTTCCCGCGATGATGACATCATGTCCCAATGTCTTGAGCGCCACCTCGAGAGATTCCCTCAGAATAGGTTCGTCGTCAATCACCAGGATTGTAAATCGCATGGTTCCCTCTTCCCCTTACTCCTCCCTCTCCTCAATGGAGACTGTGTCATAAGTCCGTTCATGGTTCGACAGGGCCTGTCCTGAGCGAACCGTTCGTCCCTTCGAGAGCCTCAGGGCGAACGGTTTTTCCGAATGTCCTGAGCGAAGTCGAAGGAAGGGCTCACCACGAACGGAAAAAGGCACATTTAAAATCAATTACTTAGCCGTTCGCCCTGAGTGTGTCGAAGGGTGAACGGCGAATTACGACACAGTCTCGGTGGGGAGAGGGGAAAGTGAGGGGGAAAAATGAATGATAAAGGTTGACCCCTTTCCCTCCTCGCTAACCACATCAATAGTCGCTCCATGACTTCCTAAAATATTAATACTAATGGAGAGGCCGAGTCCCGTGCCTTCGGATTTGGTCGTAAAAAAGGGATCGAAAATCTTTTTGAGATGGGATTTTGGAATCCCGGCACCGGTATCCTTCACCTCAATGCCCACTTCATTTTTTCCATCTGAAAAGGTCCGTAAAGCCAATGTGCCACCCTTCTCCATTGCTTGAATGGCATTGAGCATCAGGTTGGTCAGGACCTGCTGGATCTGGTGGGCATCGATCCAAACCTTCGGCAGGGCCTCGCCTTTTTGGAATAGTAGAGATATATTGCCCTTCTTCAATTTTGTCTGAAAGATGGCAAGACTGCTTTCCGCCACCTCATTGATCTCCTCCAGTTTAAAATGGGAAGCTTTCGGTTTGGCAAAATGGAGCATATCATCGACAATCTTCTGGATCTTCCCGATCCCTTCCAATGTGCTATCCAATAGGCGTCTCTCCATTTCAGGAAAGTCTCTCTTCCTTGACAGGATCTGTGTATTGATTTTGATTCCTGCCAATGGATTTCGAAGTTCATGAGCCACTCCTGCCGTAAGCTCCCCTAAAGAGGTTAACCTTTCTGTTAGGGCGAGTCGTTCCTCCACCTTCTTCAACTGGGTGATATCTTTACAGATGCGAGAGGCGCCGATGACCCTTCCTTCCGCATCCTTAAGCGGTGAGATCGTCATGCTTGTAATGATCTCCCTTCCCTCCTTGGTCTGCCTCTTCACTTCCATGTTGGGAACTACCTCTCCCTTCTTGACCCGCTCCATAATGCTTCCCATCAATTTCGTTTCTTCTTCTCTCAACTTTTTATCTCGAGGGTAGAGAAAATCAGAGAGTTTTTTCCCTAACATCTCATCTTTCCTATACCCGTAAATCTGTTCCGCCCCTTCATTCCAATAAAGAATCTTCCCTTCAAGGTCAACCACTGAAATGGCATCTCCTGCCTTCTCCACGATCGATTCGAGAAAGTTCTTTGTTTCGATCAGTTCCTTCTGAAGCCTGACTTTTTCTACCATTAACGTATGGCCCTCCACAGCACGGTTGACGACAAAGGGGAAGGCTTTGGCGCATTCAGCGGACCGGTTGATGTAGTCAAAGACCCCCTCCTTCATCGCCAGGACGGACATCTGTGGGTCCCCTTTGGCTGTAACAAAAATTGTGGGAATCCCAATGCCCAACTCATTAAACCGCCTGAGCCAGTTCAACCCCTCTCCATCAGGGAGGAGGTGGTCTAAGAGAAGGATGTCGAATTTCTCTTTCTGGAGCATTCTCAAACACTCTTCTCCAGAGGAAACCTTCTCAATATGATAAAGGCTACCTGAAACCTTCAAAGAATCTTCAACCATCTTCAAGAAACTGAAATCTTCTTCTGCTATTAAAATGCGCATCTCCCGGCCCACGTATTTCCCCTCTCTCACCCCCACCCTCACCCTCCCCCTCGACGGGGGAGGGAATATTTTAACCTAAAGAAAGTCTTTCCCCTCCCCTGATGGGAGGGGATGAAAGGGAGGATGAATCCACCCTTAAAATACCTTATTTTCTTTCGGTTGACAATCTTTCATGAATCTTTTTAATATGATTTTATGAAGGCATTGCTTATCATTCTGCTCCTCCTCCCTGCCCTACCTGCTTTCGGTGAATCGTTTAAAGAATCACCCCTTCAAGTTTGGAAGGTTGAGGAACAGCGATGGACAAATGAAGAGGAATTGAATTTCGCCGGATGGGTCGAAGAAAATATTGCAGAAGATTTCTTCATCCGCCATAAAATTCCAGTTGACTGTGCGGATGTCCCTTATGCCATCCGATGGATCTATGCACGGATCGCCGGCCTGCCTGCAGGAGCCACGACTAAAAACGACAAACTCATCGGCCATTGGTCCACGGATTGGAATCATCTCTCCACCCACGCAGAGTGGCATAAAGACCTTCGTTTCCGCAAAGCCCTTCTTCATATGCTCTCGGAGACAACCACCCGAACCCTTCCACTCGACACCTACCCCATTCGAATCGATCAGGAATCGGTCGCTCCTGGAACAATGTTCTTTGTCACAGAGTCCCATTCCGGTGTGATCGGCCATGTCATCTTAGACGGAAGCAGTGGTCATCCCCTTCAGACATGGGAAGCCACATCGCCTGCTAAGATTCAAAAATTGAGTGGAAGAGACTTTATGACCCCGAGGCCGGAGTCCACAGTCTATTCCGGTCTGGTGAAGTTCCGCTGGCCGATTTTTAAAAATGGGAAATGGGAATACCTCCCTGTGGCAGAACATCCCTTCTATTCGCTGGAGCAGTATGCTTCGGATTTCTATGAAGGTTATGCTGATTTTGTTGAAGCAGTGGCAAAACGGATGGATCCGGCCGATTACGACCCCTGGGAGAAGATGGAGAGGGTACTCAATACCACGACCCGTTATCTCATGGACAGGGTCCCTGTGGTCGAGGCAGGATACCGGCGATGTCGCAGGGGAGGGTGCAGGGAGGAGTCCCCGCTATGGGAGATCCACAGCACGCCTGGACGCGATGGCAGAATCGTCCTCCTGATGGATCACCTTCGCCGGATCATTGAATCGAATCATCTTGATTTGGAGAGGGTAAGAGAGACAATGGAAGCTATTTCAATTCCCATTCAGAAAGGGCAATCCGTTACCTTTCACCATCTTTTCCAGAACCACCTCTGGCTCTCCCCTCATCCCCGGGACTCTATTGAAGCCCGGTGGGGACTCAGGAAATGCGAGATGATCTTCTCTCAGGTTCGAACCACCCAGAGCGCCATCTCCTTTATTGAAAAGAATTACCGGAGGAAAGATCCGAAATATGCCGATTTTGCCACGCGCCAGCAACAGGAGATCCTGAGGAGGCTCAATGAGGAATGGGTGAGGTCCGACTGCAAGGAACCGGCGCCCCCTTCCCCCAAGGGGAAGATGGGGAGATAGGGTGATGGGGAATGCGGAAATGGAATTTTGGAATAATGGAATGATGGAATAATGAAGTAAACCCCGTTAGAAATTCCAGCGGGGCATTATTTCTAACGGGGTAAATAGAAGACATGATTTGAATAGAAAAAATGCCAATTTTTTTTGGGTTTGAGGTAGTGGTAATCTTTACCCAATATTCCACTATTCCAATATTCCACCATTCCATGGTTTTACAGGAAATACTTGGCGATGTCGATGTGGTATTTGTTGGGGTCCAGCGCCTTCACAATGCTCCGCTTGAAACCGTTTCCTCCGTTCTTTTCGGTAAGGTCAACCAGATCCTTCTTTCCCTTTCCCCGCTTATCCCTCTCAACCAGGACCACCTGAGGACGGTCCATCCACTGGGGATCCGTATTGGGCTTGAACACAATTCCCATCTCATGGGTATCGAGGAGAACGAGAGAACCGATGGGATATACTCCCACCAGGCCGATAAACATTTTGAGAAGGACCGAGTCAAAATGGACATCCCGTTCTTTTAGCATGACGGCCAGCGCCTGTTCCGGCGTATAAGGAACTTTCTTATAGATCCTCGGAGTGGTCATGGCGTCATAGGCATCCACAATCTGAATGATCCGGCCGAAGAGGCTCACCCTCTTTTTCCGAAAGAGTTTGGGGTATCCTGAAAGGTCGTTCTTCAGGTGGTGATCGAAGATGCCGATGACCATCTTCGTATTGACCTCGCCCAACTGCTTCAGGTTGAGAACGATCTCCACACCTGCGAGAGGATGCTTCTTCATCTGACCCCATTCTTCATCGCTGAGAGCGCCGGGTTTATTCAGCACATCGAGCGGGATTTTAGATTTCCCGATATCATGAAGCATGGCCGTGATTCCCAATTCGCTCAGGATCCCCCTGGAGAATCCCAATCGCCTTCCCATCGCGAGGGAATAGATGGCCACATTGACGGAGTGGTTGAAGGTGTATTCATCGTAATTCTTGATCGTCGTCATTCCAAGAAGGATCGATTCATCCTCCATGACGAGGTGGACGGCCTTCCGGACCAGCCGTTTCAACTTTCTCACATCGGCATGCTGTTTCCCCTTGATGTGGGTGATCACTTCCTTGAGGGTCCCGATGGTCTCGAAAAACACCTTTTTGCCCACTTCACGAGAGTCCTCCTTCTCAAGGGTGTAAGCGCCTTCTTCCCTTTCGGAAACCTCTAAGGGACTCACCTCAATTGTGGAAATGTGATGTTCTCTCAGTCTCTCATTAAAGAGAGCGGCATTCTCTTCCCGCCCTTCTTCCAAGCCCATCAGAATATAGATGAACTCCCGTAACGTTTCCTCATCAAGGACCTCTTTGTAGAGGACCTCTCCGATGAACCGTTTCTTCCACTGGACCAGGAGGTACTTAAAGCTGGTAAAACCCTCTACGGAGTAGCGGAGTCTCTGCTCATTAAGGAAGATGTCAGCGGCTACGATTTTAAGGCAAAGGTTTCCTTTCTCCCGGATAAAGGTGTTGATGGCAATAAGCGACTCCTGTATAAATTGATGCAGGGCCACATTCTTCGAATCGTAAATCTGAGAGATTCTCATCAATACATGAAATTTGGTGATGAGGGTGTTCCCCAGCTTTGACAACTCGGAGTCCATTGCCTCTGACGATCTGGGGACCACCTTCTGGGATTGAATGGCTGATTCCATCATCTCCGCCTCTTTTTTGGGTTCTTCAGACTCCTCTGTGTCCCCCCTTTGGGGAAAAGGGGCCCACTCACACGGTTCCCGGAGGAGTCCTTCTTAATGGATTGACCGTGCGATGTGTTTCATTCTTTCCTTTGCCCTGGAGGAATCCAATCCTTCATCCGCTCCTAACATCCTCAGGGCATTTTGAGCACAGAGCCGCATCTCATCCCATTTTCCTTTCTGAAACCACCTTCTCTTCTGTGCGATCTTCTTTAAAACCGGGACCGCCTCCTGCGATCCTGTCTCCCCTAAGGCTTTAAAGAAAGAAGCTTTCTCTTCATAATCCCTTTTAAAAAACTCTTCGGAGAGAATGACCCCGGTAAGGGATTTGGCTGCTTCCTCCTTGGCGACCTTTGCAAAAATGAGCGAGGCCTTCGCCCTCATCCCCGGAAGGGGATCCTTTAAGAATTTTCGAATTTGATCCTTTCCCCTTTCACCGAATTTCTTGAGCGCCTGGAGGGTCTCTTCTCTCACTTTCTGGTCCTCATGGACCACCAGATTATCTAAGTGTCTTACGACGGAGGGATCTCCGATCTTACCGAGCACATAGAGGATGTGACAGACCAGGAAAGGGTCCGGGTCGGATAAATATTTGAGGAGGGGTTGGATGTCTTCCCGGGCAAGTTCAGCCAGAATATTGCAGATGGCTTTTCTCCATTTCCCGGATTCCACCTTCTTCAATAAAAGGCAGAGGGGCTCGACCCCCTTCTTCGTCAGGAGCCGGAGATACTGGAGGATCGCTTCCGAGTTTGTCTCTCCAATTCCTTTCACCGCCTCCCCTAAAAGCTCGATAGAATGGGTACCGGAAAAAGTATCGAGGATGCGGCGAATTGCAAAGATCTGTTTGTCTTTGAGGACCATGGACTCCGTGGTGTCATTCAGTCTCTTCAAAACGGCCACGGCCTTCCCCACTTCTCTTTGCTCGAGGAAGGATCCGGTCGTCCTTTCGAAGTAGGAGATCATATTCTCATAGGCATCCATATCCTCACCCAGGTGAAGGAGGATCTCTACGAGGTTATCAATCAACACATAAATGTAATCCGGCTGGTACTCCTGTTCAATCTCCCGGTTGATCTCTTCGATCTCATCCGGTGTGAGCTGACAGGCATCGACCAGGGATTGGCCTGGCAATGGATTCAGGGCCTGCTTTAAACCCTCAGCTCCCAGAGCAGAGGCCTCTTCTCTTTCCCTCTCAGAAGCAATCTCATCCCCCGCTTCTTCTCTAAAGCCTTTGAATTCCAATCGCCCAATAAAATCTTCCTCTGTAGCCGGAGTGAAATGGCTTCCACTTTCCAAAAACTCATCTACGGTCCCGAAGGTGATGTGGGAAAAATCCTTTTCCCAGAGGAGCGTGACGAGGTCGTCTTCCATGCGGCTGACGGACTCGCTCCTCCTCACAACATGAAGAAAATCGACCACCTCTTTGAATTCCAGGCCTTTGAGGAATTTTATTTCACGGATTCCATCTTTAAAAAAGAAGAAGGCCAGGCTCTCCTTTACATCCTGGCTTTCATAAACGACCTTTCCCCGGTAGAAGAGCCGGTGTTCTCCCACCAATAGCGGAAAAGAATCGAACTCCTCGAAGTAATTGTCAAAATCCTTCTTCAGTCGTTCCATAAATTTCAGGAGGATCGGGTGGTTGGCTTCATATATCCGGAAGGCCTTCAGCGTCTGAAGAAAGGTCTGGATCAGCGCCCGCGTGGCTTTGACGGACTTTTCCTCAAAAATCTCCTCCTGATTTTTTGACTTCTCTTTGAATTGGGATACTTTCTTCTCCATAAGTCGCTCATCCCATCATGTTGTTTGAGATTTCTCCCTTCAGGAATCGATCCAGTTCCGACCTGAGGACCTTCCATCCTTTTCCAGCCTTTGCCCCCTTAATCCGCCCGAGATAGAGATATTTCAGATAGGTGGGCCTCGAAATCCTCAGATACTGGCAGGCTTCCTGAGTTGTCATCACACCATTTTCACTTAACATCGTTTTCCTCCCCCTATACGGGATTTGATAGGTGTTTACTACTGCATTTCCCATACCAAATCTTTCTATGCAATTTAACCTAATAATATTAAAAGAGATTATTTTGCCCCCCACCATATTAAAAAGATTAAAAGGCCATTTCTTGCCCACCTCATGTTCAAATTCTTCCCCGCCCTCTTTTCTGTTGTCTCTTGGGAAGAATATCAGTTAAAATCCATCCATTATTGAGACTAAGCTTAATGCTGTTCACATAAGCCGTTCGTGTCCCGCGAAACGCGGGATCGAAGCATGAACGGCTTCAATTACCCACCCTTCGACGGGGGAGGGGACAGTTTTGTGAGGGCCTTTGTTAAATGTTAGAGATAAATTCTCAGACTTTATTGTGTAAGAATCTATGCCTCGTCCGAGACTTCGCCCGGAATCCCGCTAAGAGCGGGACTTCGGGCAGTTATTTCCTGGTAGCCGCAACCTTCAGGTTGCGTTTCAGGGTCGATATTACATTGGAGGCCGATACGCAGGCTAAAGCCTTCGGCTACCATTTGTTTTTCCCAAACCATCGACAATCTTTTGTTGATATCGATTCCCTAAGGGCCTAAATTCAAAGTTGAGAGTTCTTTGTCCATTGTTCATTGTTCATCGTTCTTCGTTACAAAGGAGGTCTTCATGAAAAATCAATCCAAACGGAAAAGGATAATAGAGATCATCAAGGCTCTTTCGAAAGAGATTCCCGACTCACAAATCGCTTTGAAATTTTCAAACCCCTTTGAGCTCCTGATCGCCACGATTCTCTCTGCCCAGTGCACCGATGTCAGGGTGAATGAAGTGACAAAAGGCTTGTTCAAAAAATATCGCTCTCCGAAGGACTATGCGGAAGCGGAATCGAAAGAACTGGAGGAGGATATCCGGCCCACTGGATTCTACCGGAATAAGACAAAATCAATCCAGAGGTCTTGCCAGGAGCTGATGGACCGATTTGGAGGAAAGGTCCCGAAAACGCTGGAGGTCCTGGTGACACTCCCGGGTGTGGGACGCAAGACCGCTAATGTCCTCCTCGGAAATGCTTTCGGGATTCCGGGAATTGTAGTGGATACCCACGTCCGCAGGGTGAGCCAGAGGATCGGACTGACAAAAAATGATGATCCGGTTAAGATTGAGTTCGATCTGATGGAGATCGTTCCGAAAGAGAAGTGGACCCATTTTTCAAACCTCCTCGTCTGGCATGGCCGGAAAACCTGTATCGCAAGAAAGCCCCTCTGCGAAATCTGTGTGATTCGAAAGTGGTGTGATTATGGATCCAAAATGAAAACATAGAAACTCGGCGGCAATTTAGCTGTTTGAAATCGTCTTGTAAAATCCCTCCCAACCTCCCTTTTCCAAAGGGAGGAAAAACATTTCCCCCTTTTGACAAATGGTTCGACTTGCTCACCATCCTGAGCTTGTCGAAGGAGGGGGATAAAGGGGGATTAGATTAGTTTTTCAAAGCGCTAAACTGTTACGAAACCCGGTGTTCGTTGGCGAGGCTGGTATCGAATCTTAAAATCGAAAATCGAGTCTCGTTGTAAACAAGCATCGATACGAGCATCGACAACGATAAACAAATCTTATGGCCTTACCTAAAACGATTCGGGATAAGTTGTTTTTGATGGAGGAGGTGATCAATTTCCCGACCTCTCTCCTGAACCACCGAAACTATCACTGGGAAAACCTTTCCATGGTCCCCTATTCCGATTTAACAGGGGCGGTCTCCTCTCTCGTCGAGAATGGGCGAAAAGTGATGATCGTTACCGGCTTTTATATCCCTGCCGGAGAACCTCCGGCCACGGAGACCGATGGTCCTCCTGGCGCCCTCATTCTGGCGGAAGGGCTAAAATATTTGGGCATGGAGGTCTCCCTTCTCTCTGATGAATACACCCTTCCAACCCTTAAGGCAGGTCTGAAGATACTCAACCTCTCTGAAAAGGAGGTTCCCCTCATCTGTTTTCCGCTGGAGCGCTCCGATATGGATCACGCCAGCCCTTTGTCTCTCCGTTTCATTGAGGAACTTCTCAACGGCCCATTGGGGCTGGACCTTTCTCACCTCATTTATATCGAACGGGTGGGTCCCAATCACACGCTCGAATCCTTTCTCGCTCAGGATCGAAAAGGAAACCCGCCGGTAAAAGAGTTTGAATCCGTCCTCACCCCTTCTATCAGAAACCGGTGTTTCAATTCCCGCCTGGAGGATATTACCCGGTTTACAGCCAGGACTCATCTTCTTCTTGAATTTAAAAAAAGATGGAATCTCTCTGTTGAGACAATCGGAATCGGAGATCGTGGCAATGAGATCGGCTCGGGAAGGATACCGTGGGAGGTTTTTTGGGAACACGCCATCACTCACCGGGAACCCGTTTTCTGCTGCCGGATGGAAACGGACTATTTTATCTCAAGCGGAATCTCAAATTGGGGGGGATATGCGTTGATGGCAGGAATGGCTCTGGCCAGAGATAAACTCGATATTCTCCAAAAAGTTACGCCGGAACAGGAAGGAAAGGTCCTGGACTACCTCGTCCATCATGGCCCAGCCATCGATGGAATCACCTGCAAACAGGACCACTCCGTCGATGGAATCGAATTTAAGGATTATATGAAAGTGATCGAACGGGTGATAGAGATTGCCTTCGAATAAATCATCCGTTGGAATAATGGAAGAATGGAAGGCTGGAATATTGGGTTTATTCTCACAGCATAATTTTTTATCGCTTCGCCGCCATTCCAATATTCCATTGGAATTTGATTTAGATGATGGCTCCCTTCGCCGCTTTTCTTTGCAGGTAATAGATCACCCCAAATCCGATCAAGCCTAAAACATCCGTAATCAGCCCAGGTTTGACAAGAGCAACTGCCGAGGCAAACAGGATAATCCTTTCATGCCATTTCAAATCCGTCAGCAGAAATCCCTGCATCGAAGCCGCTAAGGCATACATCCCGATGGAAGCGGAGATAAAAATCCAGGAGGCCTCAATAAAATTTGTATTGATGAGGAGCATTTCCGGAGCAGTGATGAACATGAAGGGGAGAAGAAACGTCCTCATATCCAGTTTGAATGCATTGACTCCAGTCTTCAGAGGATCAGAGCCTGCGATGCCGGCGGCGGCATAGGCGGCCACACAAACCGGAGGAGTTCCATCCGCCAGAATTCCAAAGTAGAAGACGAAGAGGTGGATGGCAATGATGGGAACATCAGGATTCATGGCTTTAAGCGCGGGAGCCATGATGGTTGCCATGATGACATAGTTCGCCGTGGTGGGAACTCCCATCCCTAAGATGAGGCAGGTAACCATCGTTAGGAAAAGTCCGAAGTAAAGATTCCCACCGGAAAGACCGATGATGATGTTGGTCATATTTAACCCGGCTCCGGTGAGGGTCACTACGCCCACGACAATGCCGGCGCAGGCGCAGGTTGCCCCGATACCCGCCATCATCCTTGCGGCCTTATACATTGCATCGGCCATATTGATCCCAAACAAAGCCACGGGCCTCCATGAATTCACCTTTTGTCCTTCAGAATTCTTTCCGGAATGGCTCCCCAATCCGAAGCTTCCCATCACTGTCTGTATGAAAAAGACCAAAATCGTAGCGGTAATTCCCATGGCCGCTGAAGTGAGAGGTGTCGCTCTTCTAACAATAAGGTAGTATAAGAGAACACCAATGGGAACGAGAAAGTGAGTTCCTCGTATCAGTATGGGAAAGAATTTTGGAAGCTCCTTTCGTGGCATACCCTTTAGACCGAATTTGACAGAAAGGAGATGAACCGCACCCAGAAGGGCAAGCTGGTCGATCACCGCAGGAAGGATAGCTGCGGTCACCACCTCGAGATAAGAAATTCCTAAAAACTCCGCCATGACGAAGGCGGCCGCTCCCATGACAGGCGGCATCAACTGGCCATTACCACTCGCTGCGGTTTCTATGGCGCCGGCGATCTCCGGTTTAAACCCCATTCGCTTCATCAAGGGGATGGTTACAGAGCCGGTAGTCACAACATTGGCAACACCGCTTCCGGAGATCATTCCCATAAAGGCGCTCGATACTACAGCAACCTTTGCGGGTCCTCCCCGTGTATGGCCAACCAGAGAAAACGCTATCTTCATGAAGTAGTCCATCGCCCCTGTCTTCTCAAGGAAGGCTCCGAATAGGACAAAGGCAAAGACGAAGGTGGAGGAAACCCATAGGGGGACGCCAAAAATGCCTTCCATGGTGAGATAAAGATGGTCAATCACCCTTCGAAAGCCATAACCCCGGTGAGCAATGAGATCGGGCAAATACGGTCCGACAAAGGCGTATGTGATGAAAATGGCCGATATGAGGGGAAGGGGCAACCCAATCGCCCTTCTTGCCGCTTCCAGGACAAAGAGGATGGTGATTATCCCCATCACGACGTCTAACGGAGACGGATTACCGATCCTCTTGACCAGATCGGCATAAAAGAGGGTGACATAAATGGCGCCTAACCCTCCAATGGCTGCCAGGATCAGGTCGTAAACCGGAATCTCTTTCGTTTTTGACCTTTTAGTCATCGGAAAGAATAAGAAACAGAGAACCAGGGCAAAACATAGATGGATCGAACGTTGAAGCGTTCCGGTCAATGTCCCGAAGACGGCTGTATAGAGCTGAAAACAGGACATCGCAAAGGCGATCATTGCAGAGAGATAGAAAATGGGCCCTGAGAGGCGACGGGTTCCATAATCTGCTCCTTCGGCGATCTCCTTTGATTTCTCTAACGAAACCTGGTCCGGTGCGCTTTTATCGGTTCCCATGTCTGAAAATTACCTCCCGAAATAGCGGATAGGACTTCACCCCGATGGTCATCACCTCTCCCTCCTTGAAGGAAGAGAACTCCAATCTCTCACCTCTAAAAATCATGGCCTGCTGGGTCATGGGAGAAACAAAGAAAGAGAAATATTCCATCTCCAAAGCATCCGTCTTTACTTTGATCTTCCCGCCTTCAACCGTTACATCCTTTTCCACGGAAGGAAGACCAGGTCCGTAGGATTCGAATCGGGTCTCGACAGGCTTGATCTTTTTGCCGGAGGTGATGATGAAATATCCGGTGACAGGTGTTTTGTCTACGGAATGGATGTAAAAAAACTCAAACCCTTCGCCCGGAGAAACCTTCTTTGAAAAAATGACCCTGCCATCCTTCTCATTCCTCACCTCAAGGGTGGGCACGGGATAGAAGAGGATGGCCAGAAAAAAAATGAAGAGGAGGCATCCCCATTTCAATATAAAAACAGGATACCTCCCCTCTTCACTTCTATCTATTTCTTCAATCCTTTCTCTTTGTAGAATTTATCAGCCCCCGGATGAAGAGGAATCGGCATGCCGATAAGAGCCTTCTCCAGCTTCACTTCTTTGCCTTTGGCATGAGCCCCTTCGATGGTCTTTATGTTCTCAAACATGGCCTTAGTAATCCGATAAACGATATCCTCTTCTAACTCAGCCTTGGCTACTAAGATCGCTAAAACAGCCACGGTAGGAACATCTCCTATCCCCTTATATATACCGGCAGGGATTTTATCCTTCGCATAGAAAGGATATTTCTTGACCAGTGCATCCGCCTGGGCGCCGTCAATCGGAACGATCAGGGTCTCTATCATCATTGCGCTGTCAATAATGGCGGAGGCTCCGACACCAACAGTATAGAAGGCGGCATCGATCCGGCCGTCTTTCAGATAATCGGCAGACTCTGCAGCAGACAGCCTCTCGACCCTTCCCAGGTCTTCAAACTTGAGCCCGTAAGCCTCCAGGATCTGCATGGCATTCTGTTCTGTCCCGCTTCCCAGGGGACCCACAGCCACCTTTTTGCCTTTGAGGTCCTTAACGGTTGCAACCTTTGCATCTTTCCGGGCATGGATCTGACAATGTTCGGGATAAAGAGCGGCAACTCCGCGGATATTGGGAACTGCTTTGTCAAACATCGGTTTTGTTCCCTGAAGGGCATAAAATGCGATATCATTTTGAAGAATGGCCAGATCCGCATCGCCGGAAGCAATCAACTTGGCATTGGCAACCGAGGCGCCTGAGGATTCCACCGTAATCTTAATGTCAGGGAGTTTCTCATGAGCAATTCTTGAAAGGGCACCCGCAAGCGGAAAATAGACTCCCACCACCCAGCCCGAGGCAATGGAGACGTACTTCCTCTGGGCATGGGCCGGATCAGATCGCATGGCTGAAACGAAAACCACCAGACATAAAATCATCACTCCGACAAGCAACTTCCTTTTCATCACAACCCCTCCTTTTCTATTAGAAATAGATTGCAAAAACAACGGATTATTACCCCCTGGGTTTCCTTCTCACCCCCCTTCTTCAATCACCTTTTTATTTATATGAATTTGAAACACTTGTCAAATATTTTTCAAAAAATAAAAGCGACGAGAACCATTCCCAATCTAAAATAAATGTGCTATTAAAACCCTAAACCAACCGGAGGGGTATCTCATGAACTTTTTTGATCTCTATCGACAAAAAAACCAACTCTCAGAAAAACTTTTTAAAAGATCGAAAGGGGTGATGCCGGGGGGAATTTCTCATAACGTTCATTACTTTCCTCCCTACCCCTTCTTCCTGAAGGAAGCCAAAGGTTCAAAAATTCGGGATGTGGACGGAAATGAGTATATCGATCTCTGGATGGGCCACTATACGCATATCCTCGGCCATCATCCCGAAATCATCGTCGAAGCCATCGAACAGCAATTAAAAGAGGGAATTCACTGGGGCATCCTCTTTGAAAAACAGGTCGAGTGGGCCGAACTCATCCAGAAATTAATCCCCTCAGCGGAGATGGTCCGTTTCTGCTGCTCCGGGACGGAGGCGACGATGTATGCGGTCCGCCTCGCCCGGGGATTTACAGGGAAGAAAACGATCTTAAAGATCGCCGGAGGCTGGCATGGCGCCAACCCTGATCTCGCCATGGGTGTCAAATTGCCCTATGACCGAGAGGAGAGCCTCGGCCTTCCGCCTGAACTCATCCAATACACAAAGACAATCCCCTTCAATGACATCACAGGATCACTTGAGACCATTCATCAAAACCGGGAGGATTTAGCTGCCATTATCCTCGAACCTGTTGTCGGTGAGGGAGGATTTGCTCCGGCTTCCAAAGAATATCTGGACATGCTTCGCTCAGAGACGGAGCGGCTCAGCGCCCTTCTCATCTATGATGAAGTGATATCAGGATTCCGGGTGGCTTTGGGCGGCGCCCAGGAAAGATTCGGGATTATCCCGGATTTGACCACCCTGGGGAAAATTGTGGGGGGTGGTTTCCCGGTTGGAGCGCTGGTAGGAAAAAAAGAGATCCTTGAGACGACCTCTCCGGAGAGGAAGGTAAAGAAGTGGGAAAAGATTCTCATCGGGGGAGGCACCTTTTCCTCTCATCCTTTTACTGCGGCTGCGGGATTGGCTATGCTTGGTTACCTGAAGGATTATGAAGAGGAAGTCTATCCTTTCTTGGAAACAAAAGGCGAGGAAATTCGGAGGGGTCTCCAGGAGGTTTTTGATCGGGAAGGGCTCAATGCCGTTGTTACAGGGATTGGTTCTCTCTTTCAGACCCATTTCCCTTTCCAGGGAGAGGTGACTCTCAATTCTCCCCATTCCATCAATCAACTGACCGATACGGAGAAAAGAGAAGTGGAGTTTCGTATCCGGATGCTGAACCATGGAGTTCATGTGATGCACGGGGGGGGCAGTCTATCGATGGCCCATTCGGATGAGGACATTGAAAGGATCATCCGTGCGGCAAGGGAAGTCGCCAAAGAGATGAAAATGAAAGAAGAGAATTAAAGGCTGAGGTTAAGAAAATAAAGCATTCTCAACCTTAACCTAAACCTTAACCTTTTATTACAATCAAGGAGGTGCTTTATGAAAAATTGTGGGATAATGATATTAGTGGGGGTATTATTTTTCACGCTTGTATTTGGAGGATCGGCCATGGCAAAAGAATCAGTAAAAATAGGTGTCATTGTCGTGGATATTCAGGGGGATTTTACGAAGCTCAAGAATGGTTCTTTGGCCGTCGAAGGAACGGATGAGGCCTACATCAAAGCTGTAGAAGAAAATACCAGAAAACTGAAAGCTGCAGGTTTTCCCATCTATGCCACACAGGACTGGCACCCCGCCAACCATGCCTCTTTCTTCACCAACCATCCGGGAAAGAAGGCATTTGATGTCATCAAACTGAACAATAGGGATCAGGTGCTCTGGCCCCCTCATTGTGTCCAGAAGACTCCCGGAGCGGCGATCTTATTGGACAAAAAATTATTCAAGGCCGTCGTCAAAAAAGGAATGGATTCACAGTATGACAGTTATTCCGGTTTCCAGGACGATGGCGGAAAAAAGACCGAGATGGATAAACTCCTCAAAAAGAATAAGATCAAAAAAGTGGTGGTCTACGGCATCGCGACGGATTATTGTGTGAGGGCGACGGCCCTCGATGCTGCAGCCGCAGGTTACAAAGTGATCATGATCAAAAATTTAAGCAGGGGAGTGGCTCCGGATACTTCGCAGAAAGCCCTCGATGAAATGAAAGCCAAAGGAATTGTGGTCCTGGACGATCTGGACATAGAAAAGATCAAAACTAGTTATTAACAGTATCAAAATAGTAAAGACATCGATTCGTAAAATTCCTCCTGACCTCCCTTTTCCTAAGGGAGGCATTATCCCTCTTTGGCCGCCGGCCCATAGGGCCTCTGGCCCGGAGGGCAAAGAGGGGTGACCTGCCTGCGCGAAGCCGCTTCGGCATAGGCAGGGGGGGAGATTTTTCAAAGGTTATGTCAATGCAATTCTGAAACTGTTAACAATGCTATTGTAAGTTGAGCGGGGTCGTTCTCACTAATAGTAACGCTTCTCTTCGATGTGGTCCTCGGCGAGGTCGATGCCCCACTCCCCGAGAATCTTGGAGACAGCCTGCTCACCGCTTTCAATGCAATTCGGGACGCCTACGCCCCTGTAGCTGCCTCCGGCAAGGGCAAGGCCGGGAATCTGACCGCACCGGTCTTCGATCAATCCGATCCGGTCAAGATGGCCAAGCGTATACTGCGGCATGCCGAGATGCCACCGGAAAACCCGGGAGAAGAGGGGCTTCGCAAAAAGATTAAGCCCCAGGATTTCCTGAAACTCGGAAAGGACCGTCTGCACGAGGTTTTCGTCCGAACGCTTTAAAATCTCCTGGTTGTGCGGACCTCCCACGAAACCACGTAACAGCGCCTTTCCCTTTGGGGCCCGTCCCGGCCATTTGGTGGAGGAGTAAGTCGCCGCCATGAGCGCCCGGCCCTCGACAAGGGGACACAGAACTCCAAATGCATTCAAGTCGAAACCAACTTCAGCCTCGTTGAAAGCGATCGAGACCGTCGCCGAGGAAGAGGTCGGTATGGCAGCAAGCGCATCCGCAATGGCGGCATCATGCGGCCGGACGAGCGGCTCAGCAGCCCATGACTCGGTGGCGAGGATGATGGCGCTGCCATCCACGGTGGAACCGTCGGAAAGCCGGGCGATCCATTCCCCGTTGCCGGCACGATGGAGCGATGTGACAGCGACGCCCGTGCGCATTTTCTCACGGCCTGCGGAGTCAGCCATGGCGTCGGTGATTTGTTGCATTCCATTTACAAACGAGGTGAAGAACGTGCGGGGTTTTTCGTCCCGCTTGGCGGGATATTTTCGCCGCATCTCCTCGATCTTGCGGCGGACTGCGATGAAAGCTTTTAGCAGAGACCCATAATTTTGTTCCATCTCAAGGAGACGGGGGAAGGTTGCCGCAAGCGACATCTGTTTCGGATCGGAGGCGTGAACACCCCCTACGAGCGGCTCCGCAAGACGATCGAGACATTCCCGTCCCATGCGTCTGACCACAAATCTTTCGAGCGTCTCATCGTTCAACTCTCCCGGCACAACCTTCTTCGGCGGGATGAAGAGGTCCATGCCCATCCGGATTTTGCCGGGCCAGGAAAAGAGGCCGGTTGTGGCAAAGGGCACGAACTTCGTCGGTGCGAACATCATGACACCATCAGGCATTTGATGAAGCTTGCCGCGCGACAATATCCATGTGCGCCTCCGGGTGTCGTCTGTCGGCAACTCCTCGTCGAAGATCCCGGTAAGTTTAGCAATACGGTGACAGGCCGGTTTCTCGGTCAGGAAACAATCCGGGCCGCCATCCACAATGAACCTGCCCTTCTCTGAGGGATCGGGCACCATCTCTGTCTGGATCTTGCCGCCGAGACGCCGGTCCTTCTCCAGCAGAATGAACTCGACTTCATGGCCTTCGGATGCCGCCCGGTTCACTTTGTAGGCCGCCCCAAGCCCGGCAATGCCGCCGCCGATGATGATGATTCGTTTCATAGATCTCCTAAAATCTAATCACCCTCACCCCTGCCCTCTCCCCTGCCTTCGCCGAAACGCTTCGTGCAGGCAGGCGTCAAGGGAGAGGGGGATAGGTTATGGATATGGGCTTCCACAATGTTTGTTAGGGCTTCGATAAAACGCTCCGAAAGATTAAGCGAGGTTGTCCGCTTCAATATCATCCCCAGGGCCTCAGCCTTCTTCCGGTACAGGATATCAATATCGTAGAGAATCTCGATATGGTCCGAAACAAATCCAACAGGGACGACCAGGACTTTCCGAACATTAATCTTTTTGAGTTCGATCAACACGGATTCGACATCCGGACCTATCCACCTCTCCGGCCCGCGCCCTTTGCTCTGGAAGGCCATATGCCAGTGAAATAGTCCGATCCTTTTCAGAACTCCTTCAGCGCTCTCCCTGAAATCGTCAACATAGGGATCGCTCTTGATGACTGACTCCGGAAGGCTGTGCGCTGAAAAGATGAGATGAAGCCTCTCTCTTTCATCAGGGGTGAATTGACTTAATCCTTCTCTCACCCTTTCCGCGATTGCATCCAGAAAGAGAGGATTGGAATGCCATCCTTCAATAAAAGTGACTTTTAATCTATCTCCAAAAGCCTTATTTGCACGATTCAGCTCCTCTTGATAAGCCCCCGTGCTGAAACGAGACCGGAAAGGAGCCATGGGAATAGCAATGACTTCTTCAACGCCATCTTGAAGAATCTCCTTTAAGGTCTGCTCAACCAATGGATGACAGTATCGCATCCCCACATAGGATTTGGATGAATAACCCCTGGAATTCAGCCTCTCTTCGATGGCCTTAGCCTGCTTCTCCGTGATGGCGGGAAGGGGCGATGAACCCCCGATCAAACGGTAACGTTCCTTAACCCCTTCAAGCTGTTCCGGAGAGGGTTTTCGCCCGAAGAGGCATGTCAGCATAAATTCAACCTCATCCAGTGAACGGGGGCCTCCAAAAGCTAAGAGAAGAAGAGCTCTCACAAAAACCTCAGTTTGAGGTTTGAGGCTGGAGGATTGAGGCAAATTCTTTTACCTCTAACCTCAAGCGCCTGCCTATCGGCAGGCAGCGCTCCTCTAACCTCCAACTATTTCTATCTTGAACTATACTCATGGACCATATCGACTAAGGCGGCCACATGGTCCACGGGAGTATCGGGAAGAATGCCATGACCCAGATTGAAGATGTGGCCGGGCCGGGCTCCTGCCCTATCAAGGATTCGTTTTGCTTCCTTCTTAATCAAATCGACGGGGCCAAATAGGACGACAGGGTCGAGATTCCCCTGGATACCGACATCATATCCTATTCGGGCCCAGGCCTCACCCAGGTCCACCCTCCAATCCACCCCGATGACATTCCCCCCTGCCTGTTTCATCCGTTCTAAAAGGGTGGAAGAGGATGTGGCAAAATGGATGAGCGGGACACTTTTGTCTACGCCATCGATAATCCTTTTAGAGTATGGGAGAACATACTCTTCGTAATCGTCCGGGGTCAGGCTTCCCACCCATGAGTCAAAAATCTGCAGGGCCTGCGCGCCTGCCCGGACCTGGGCATTGAGATATCGAATCAGCGTTTCTGAAATCTTCTCCATCAGGAGATCCCATACCGGGCGATGCTGATACATCAACCCTTTTGTGAGAATGTAATTCCTGGAGTGACCTCCTTCGATCATATAGCTGGCAAGGGTAAAAGGAGCCCCTGAAAATCCGATCAGGGGAGTCTTTCCCTCCAATTCTCTCCGGACGATGCGAATCGCCTCCATGAGAAACGGAGTCTCCTCTTCCGGTTCGATGATCTTCAAGCGTTCGACATCTTTCATTTCCCGAACGGGACGGTGAAAAACAGGGCCCTCCCCTTTCTCAAATTCAAATTCGACTCCCATCGGCTCCAGGGGGATAAGGATATCCGAAAAGATGATGGCGGCGTCGAGTTTAAATTTTTGAAGAGGCTGAAGTGTCACCTCCGCCGCCAATTCGGGCTTTTTGCACATCTCCAGAAATGAAAACTTCTTCCGGAGCGCCCGGTACTCCTTCATATACCTTCCTGCCTGACGCATCAGCCAGATGGGTGTATATTCTGTCGATTGCCCTCGACAGGCCATTAAAAATGGATATCGATCCTCAGCCTCTTTCATTCGAAATACTCCTCAATTTGTAATTAGGATGTAGCGTCGGCACTTGCGGCAGGACTGCCGACGATCTCGCTCAATTCGCCCTCAATAAATCAGGGCGCTACACACGTCTCTTTTTAACTTTTCCAATCTCTCAGTAATTGAATCATTAACCTGACTCCAACACCCGTACCGCCCCTGGGAATATAGGGTCTCTCTTTCTCAATCGATGCCGGGCCTGCAATATCCAGATGGACCCATGGTGTCTTTTCAACAAACTTACTTAAAAAGATCCCTCCAATGATCGTCCCCGCAGCCCGGGTCCCCACATTTCTGAAATCCGCAGTATCGCTTTTGAGATAATCGAAGTATTCATCCCAGAGGGGCAACCGCCAGACCTTTTCTCCGGTCCTGGAGGCCTCTTCGATCTTTTTTAAGAGACCATCGTCATTTCCCATGATGCCGATCACATGATCCCCCAGGGCGATGACACAGGCTCCGGTCAGGGTGGCGATGTCAAAAATCGCCTTGGGTTGATAACGAAGGCTGTAGGTCAGTCCATCACAGAGGACGAGCCTTCCCTCGGCGTCCGTGCTGATCACTTCAACGGTCTGGCCTGAAAGGGTCTTAAGAACATCCCCGGGTTTATAGGCCTTTCCGCTCGGAAGATTTTCCGTGGCCGGAATGATGCAGACAAGATGGAGAGGCAGTTCGAGCCGGGCAGCGGCCTGCATTGTTCCAAGAACGGCTGCGGCCCCGGACATATCATCCTTCATCCGCTCCATTCCTTCCGAAGGCTTAATGGAGATCCCGCCGCTGTCGAAAGTGATCCCCTTCCCGACCAAAGCGATCGTATCCAACCCTTTCCCTTTATTATACTCCAGCACGATAAACTTCCCAGGCTCCTGACTTCCCCGAGCTACAGCGGAAAAAGCTCCCATGCCCATGGCCTCCGCTTCACTCACCTCCAGCGCCTGGATCTCCATGGAGTGGTCCCTGGCAATCTGACGGGCCTTTTCAGCCAGCAATGTAGGGGTGATCTGATTGCTGGGCCCGTTGACCAGATTTCTTGCCATGCAGACCGCTTCCGAAATAACCTTTCCTTTCCTTGAACCCTCTCCGATGGACTGAATCTTTTTATCTGTTTCTCCAAGGAGAACCAGTTCCTCAATCGCCTTAATCTTTTCCCTCTCAAGCGTTTTAAATTCATTGAACTGATAGAGTCCAAGAAGCAGTCCTGTCACAAAGGCCTCGGTCAGTTCCTCTTCTGAAAAGTCATCCAGCCTTTCTATCTGAAAGGCAAACCGCTTTATCCCCGAATCCCGGATAAACTGCCCGGCCTTTGAAACCGCGCCTCTCCATTTCTCCAGATCGAATTCCGCTTTTTTGCCGAGACCAGCCAGCGCTACCCTGTCGGCCGGAAGGGCCCCCTGGGTATGAATGAGTCGGCACTGGAATAACTCCCCTTTGAAATCACCCTGATGGATGATTGTGGAGAGAAACCCCTTCCATTCCACATCGACGCTCCTGGTCGGCCCTTCCAGGGGTTCCGGCGATTCAAAAGAAAAGAGAAGGAGAAGTTCAGAGGGATATTTCTCGGATCTGCCTTTTTCTACCCGGATGTCCATAGGAACCTCCGCTGGATCTCGTCATCCTAAGTTCAAATGTCAAAGTTCAAATGAATGACAAATAACTTATCAATGAGTCCTTGATTGAGAAGACACATTTATACTGCTCCGACAAATCCCCATCCCCCTCCTAACCTCCCCCTTCCCCGCCCCGGTCTGTTGAATAGGGCGGGACCGGGGGAAGGGGGAGGAACTCAATGATTTCCCTCCCCTTCAGGGGGAGGGGAAGGGTGGGGGTGGGGTTAATCAGATGTCTATTCAATTAAGGACCGATTAATAATTCCAAAAAGTTTTTAATTTGAACTTTGGATTTCATTTGGCATTTGGATTTTGACATTTGGCATTGCCTTATCGAACATTAATCTCTAACTTTCAGTTTTGTTAGGGTTATGGAGCGGTTCTTTTCGATGGTGGAAAATTCCTTAACCTTTTTGGCGAGGGAGGGAGGCCATCCCCCCCGTTCGAGAATCCTGGCCAGCATCCATGGGTTCAAATCAGAAACTTCCATCCACTTTCCGGCATTCTTAATAAACTCATCCAATGCCTTTCGATTCGGATCTCCCTTTAAAGGGTACTTCTCTTTTATCTCGGCCTTAATCTTGGCGACGAAGTCGCGCCCGTAAACAGCTTCTAACTCCTCCCGCTGAGCATAAGCAAAGAGCGCTTCCTCCACCCTGGCCAGTTCAGAGTCAATCTCTTCGATTAAAACCCCCTTCTTTTCTTTCAACTCCACCAGCCGGTTGACCAGGTCCACCCCTTCTTCCTGAAGATATTCATTCGGGGGGAGACTTTCCGCCACAATCCGATGCTTTCTTTTCGGGCAGAGACCCTGATAATCGCACCAGTCACAGAGGGGGCTCTCTCGGGGAGAAAAATCCCTGTCCGACTCAATCCTCCTGATGAGCTCCGCGGTCTCCTGGCGGAGCTGTTGAAGTTTCTCGGGAGTTCTTAGGGATTGGATCTCCGCATCGAAGGCAAGATAGTGCCAGATCAGTTTGATCTCCTTGATATCTTTCCATTTTCCTTCCACTCCCATATGATAGAAAGCGAGCTGGCGGTCCGCTTCGACATCCGCCTGGCCAGGGAGCCTACTGGAGGTTTTATAATCATGAATTTCGAGGATAGAGCCGTCCAGGAGTGCGATCCGATCTACCACTCCCCGTATCCAGTATCCCTTTTCCTCTTCCAGGGGGAAGTAGATGGTCTCTTCGATGCCCAATGTCTTTCCCTGATCAAAGGGATAATAACGTTTGTAATAGTCTGTGATGCATTTCTCTCCCAGGCGGCGATAGTCCTCCGCGCTGTATTCTTTCCTTATGATCTGAACCGTCTCGCTCCAGTTCTTCTCCCAGCTTTGATGATAAAAGGTAAGAAGTTCTTCGAGGGTATTGAGTTTGGTCATCTTCAGGTCACGATAGAGCTTCTCCAGGGCATCGTGAACCCTCGATCCCATGAAAGCCTCAATTCCCGCTGTGTCAACCTTAATTTTCTGGATGTAGTGAAGTCGATATTGATGGGGACAGGTTTCATAGGTGGAGAGCTGGGAGTGTGAATAGGTCGGCATCCGTTACCTCATCATTGTTTTGTAGAAGATAATAACTATTTTTAACAAGAAAAAATTCCCATGTCAAAAAAGAACTTAGATCTTCGATCCTGTTTCAGAATTCTCATAGAAACTGAATTCACTCTGTTCCAAATTTTCTGATTCCTACAAGTCCCCTATCCATCCCAAATCCCGATTTAGAAATTTTAAAATAGTTCCCTCTCCCTTGACGGGAGAGGGTTAGGGTGAGAGTGAATAGTTCACCTTTAGGGTTACCCCTCTCCCTCACCCCCTCCCCTGCCTTCGCCGAAGCGGCTTCGCGCAGGCAGGCGCAAGGGGAGGGGGATTTACCTGGAAAACAATTTTCTATCTCTGTTTTAGGGTCCATATTTCGGGCAAATTGCCCCCCTATTCGGGCAGGTTGCCGGACTTCCCAATTTCTAAGTTTTAAAAACTATCATGAAATCCATAAGTTCTACCTTTGGTATTTTTTTTGCTTATTATATTGATGATGGACTCGTAAAAAGTCGTTTTCTATATTCCGTTCATGCTTCGATCCCGCGTTTCGCGGGACACGAACGGAATATCAATAGGTTAGACCGTTCACCCTGAGCCTGTCGAAGGGTGATGTTGACTTTTTACGAGATTTTAATGTTTAGCCGATTCCATTGGATGTCATATCCAAGGAATACAGTGTCAGCGTCCTAAAAATACAGGGATTACTTTATTAATCCTATTAGCCATCCCTTTAGAATGTAAGGGTATTATCCCCGAAGGAAACTGTAATCCTATGGTCCATGTATTAAAAAATTATTTAAGGATTCTTGAACAAAAGAGAGTCTTCCAATCTCCTGTTTCACTCCTGATCATAGTAACTTCTACGATATTTGTCTCGGAATTCCTTGTTATGGTTTATCTTTCGAAGTTGCCGTCTCCTTATATATGGGCTGAGGCTATTTTCGATTCCCTCCTGTTGATCGGCCTCCTTTTCCCTGTGCTCTATTTTTTCATGTTCCGTCCGCTCAAAACCCAAATAGACAAACTTGTGGACACCAATAGGCAATTGCAGATAGAAATCATAGAACGGAAAAAGGCGGAAGAAGCGCTCCAGGAATCGGAAAAGCGGCTCCGCCATCTCTCTTCAAAACTCCTGACTGCCCAGGAATGGGAGAGGAGACGCATTTCTATGGAACTCCATGACGAGTTAGGACAGGCTCTCTCCGTCCTGAAACTACGATTGAGCTACATCGGAAGGAAATTGACGGAGGACCAGGGGGCGCTTAGAGGGGAATGCGATAACTCGCTTCAATACATCGATCAGGTCATTGAAAATGTCCGTCGCCTTTCGCGGGATTTGAGCCCTTCCATTCTTGTTGACCTCGGCCTTACGGCAGCCCTGAAGCGGCTGGCTGATGAGTTTGTCAAACATCATCCCGTCAGGATATCTTTGGATGTTGAGAACATTGAACCCCTATTGCCCGAGAAGAATCAGATAGTCTTATATAGGATCTTTCAAGAGGCGTTAACAAATATTGGGAAATATGCCCGGGCAAATAAGGTAACTCTGATAGCCAAACAGCAGGATGGCATGATTTCATTTCTTATCGAAGACGATGGGAAAGGGTTCGATGTGAGAGAATTTGTCCTTAGAGATGGAGCCGAAAAAGGTATGGGTGTGGCAGCCATGGGAGAACGGGTTTGGATGCTGGGTGGAACTCTTGATCTGAAAAGTCAGGAGGGAAAAGGAACCCAAATTCGCTTTTCTATCCCCATAGAGGGGGAGGTAAGCTGATGAACCCTTACCGCATTATCCTGGCTGATGACCATGTCATACTCCGGCAGGGGCTGAAAAGGATTATCGAAGAAAGAACCGGTCTGGAGGTCATAGGAGAGGCAGGCTGCGGACTTGAACTCCTCAAGATCCTGCAAGAAGTGAACCCGAATATGGTCATCCTCGATATCTCCATGCCCAACCTGAGAGGGATAGAGGCAATTAATGAGATTAAGTCTAACCATCCCGGAACAAAAATATTAATTCTTACTATGCACAAAGAAAAGGATTACCTATACCAGGCTATCTCCGCCGGCGCTGAAGGATACCTCCTTAAAGAGGACGCGGATAAAGAGCTTTTCTCTGCTATTGACACAATTCGACGGGGGCGGACTTATATTTCACCATTCCTCTCCGAAGAGCCAATGCAGGATTGGATTCAGCTCGCCCGTGGGAAAAAAGAGCTTTCTTCTACCGATTCCCTAACCCTGAGGGAAAGGGAAATTTTAAAGCTAATTGCTGAAGGAAAATCCAGCAAAGAGATCGCCGATCTTCTTTACATAAGCGCTCGAACAGTAGAACGCCATCGGGCCAACCTCATGAACAAATTAAACCTGCGAAAAACCGCCGATCTTGTCAAATATGCCATGCAGAAAGGTTACCTCTAAGAAACAGGAAGGATGGAATATTGGAATTTTGGAATAATGTGATGATAGAAAAACCTCATAAAATAAAGTGAAACCTAAATTGAGCGATTTATTATTCTAAATGTAGCTGCGACCTTTAGGTTGCGTGATTTTACCTGCCCGCCGAACAAGTTCTTTGGCAGGCGGGTCGGAAACGATTTCTCACCCGACGGGTGAGAGGAAACCGCAGGCTAAAGCCTTCGGCTACAGGTTCCTTCCAAATAAATCGCTCAATTTAGGTAATAGTAAGGTTTCATCGTTACCCTATCCCCTGATTTCTTTGCCTTGGCGCGATTGCCCCATTGTTCCATTATTCCAACATTCCATTATTCCCTCTTTTACGTAGTTTTACTCACGCTAAAATGGGTAATTCTACAAATTGATTTTGAATGCATCTCCGGAAGAGAATGGATGTACAGGTTTACAAATCACTCAACCGAGAAGAAGAATCCTTTGATGGGTCTCTATCATATTGTGTTAGCGGAAGATCATCTCATGGTTCGGGAAGGCATCAAGAAAATTCTTTCCGAAAGAGCCGATTTGAAGGTCGTAGGGGAAGCAGGAGATGGTATTGAACTCCTTAATCTTCTCAACTTAATGGTGCAACGTCCTCACTTGGTCATCGCTGACGCCTCTATGCCTCATCTCTCAGGGATTGAGGTCATCCGAACAATCAAGGCCTCTTTCCCGGGTGTTAAGGTAATGATTCTCACCATGCATAAGGAAAAAGAATATTTCTGCCAGGCGCTCACTGAAGGCGCCGAGGGATACCTGCTGAAAGACGATGCACCCACAGAACTCTTCTCTGCCATTGAAACGCTTCGGGAAGGAAAAACCTATGTTTCTCCTTCCCTTTCCAAAGAAGTGACCATGGATTGGATAGAAGAAAACTTTAGAAATGGGAAAGACTGAGTATAGGAATTCTGTAACCCCTCAGTTATGGTTTTTTATCCCCCTTTGGAAAAGGGGGATGGAGGGGGATTTTAAAAATATGTTTGGAAAATCTCCCCCTCCCCCTCTTTGCCAAAGAGGGGTATAAAGGCATTTGTATTACTTAAACTCGAAACTGAGGGATTACAGAATTCTCCCCAATTTTAGTAGCATCGAAAGGAGGTGTAATCAAGCGAGGCTTTAAATGAAAACAGGGCTGCCGACCCACCAATCATCAAATGAAGTAAATCAAAATAAAGGAGGCTGGTATGTTTAAAAAATCAAAACTCATTGTTATGTTTTTGGCGCTCTTTGCAGTATTTGCGTTAAGCGCCTCAGCCGCATTCGCCCAGGTGCCGGGTGGATCGCTGGACCCCACCACAATCCCGAAGTATGTTTCTCCACTGTTGATCCCACCGGCCATGCCCCAGACCAGTGTATTGCCTGGCGGCATCGACTATTACGAAATCGCGGTCAGACAGTTTCAGCAGCAGGTGCTGCCCCTGGGGATGCCCAAGACGACAGTGTGGAGCTACGGTTCAGTTAATCACTCCGGCACCTTCAGCTATCCTGCTCGCACTATAGAGGCCGATGTGGATCGACCTGTGCGAGTCAAGTGGATCAATGATCTCAAGGATCCCGTGACCGGCAAATTCCTCCCCCACCTTCTGCCGATCGATCAGACCCTGCACTGGGCCAACCCACCTCAGGACTGCATCGAAGGACCACCCAGGACGGACTGCCGGGGGGACAGCCAACTTCCCTACAAAGGCCCCGTCCCAATCATCACCCACCTTCATGGGGCTCACGTTAACCCTGACAGTGATGGTTACCCCGAAGCATGGTACTTGCCCAACGCGACCAATATTCCCACAGGATACTCCAAAAGGGGTTCAAAGTTCGACCAAATCCCAGACGCTCCCGATGTCCCCGGGGCGGCTCTCTTCCAGTATCGTAATGACCAACGGGCTACAGCTCTCTGGTTTCACGACCATACTCTGGGAATGACTCGAGCCAATGTGTATGCGGGGCCTGCGGGCTTTTATATTCTCAGGGGCGGGAATTCGGACCTGCCGAGTGTCCTCTTGCCAAGCCCGGCTCCCCAACAGGGCGATTCACCCGGGAAGAAGTACCACGAGATCCCCATCGTCATCCAGGACAAGTCTTTTAACAAGAATGGGTCCCTGTTCTACCCCGACAACCGGGCCTTCTTCGAAGGGTTGAACAAACCGCCAAAAGTTCCCTTCCTTAAAATCCCCTTCATCCCGGAACCTGCGGTTAATGGCATAAGCGACGTGTCACCCATCTGGAACCCGGAGTTTTTCGGAAACGCCATGGTGGTCAACGGCAACACCTGGCCAGTCCTTGAGGTCGAGAAAATGAGATATCGCTTTCGCTTCCTCAACGGGTCTGACTCGCGATTCGTGATTCTCAAGCTTGTGACCGGTGATCCGACTGAGAGACCGGCAACCTCGGCGTTGCCATTCTGGCAGATCGGCACCGAAGGAGGATTTCTGCCCGCCCCGGTTCGACTGGAGACCCTGCTCATCGCGTTGGCAGAGCGGGCTGATGTGATCGTCGACTTCTCCAAACTTCCTGTTGGAACAGAGGTTTATCTTATCAATGAAGGCCCTGACGAACCATTCGGCGGCGGTGTTCCAGGCGTTGATTTTCCCTACGCCGATCCTGGAACCACCGGTCAGGTGATGAAGTTTGTGGTTAAGCCACGTCAATCCTTCGATCTCAGCCTTCCGCCCCAATTTCTACCCCTTCCGCGGTTGGTAAATCTGGGGCCCGAGACTAATGTGCGACAGCTCTCCCTTAACGAGGATAGCTCTCAGACCGTATTTGTAACGACCCGTCCCAACGGGAGCGTGGTCTTCGATCCCACGGGCATGGGCGAGCTTTTTGGCCCCACCTCAGCCCGCCTGGGCACGCTCGAGGGCGGTTTCCCGGTGCCGAAGGCCTGGATGGATGAGATCAGCGAGAATCCGGGATTGGGCATCGAGATCTGGGAGTTCTACAACTTCACAGCAGATGCACACCCCATACACGTGCACCAGACCATGTTCCAGGTGGTGAACCGTCAGGCGCTGATGGTCGATGAAGAAGGGATGTCCACGGCACCTGCTGTGCTGGTCGGAGACCCGATCCCGCGCGAGGTCTGGGAGACAGGGTTCAAGGACACGGTCATCGCATACCCCGGCCAGGTCACCCGCATCAAGGTCTTCTTCGATATTCCTGGGCTTTACGTGTGGCACTGCCACATATTATCGCATGAAGACAACGAGATGATGCGGCCATTCTGCGTTGGAGGCGGTTGTATGTAGTTTATAATCACGATTGAAAAGGGCTGCTCCTTAAACAGGGGCACATCCTATTTAACAAAAAAGGATGTGCCCCTGTTTTTTTGAAGAGAATCTCACCTTAAAACAGAGATAGAAAATTGTTTTCCAGGTAAATCCCCCTCCCCTTGCGGGCATAAGCGCTAACCTAAGAAGAGGGGAGGTTTAAGAGAAAATCCCAATAGGGATATTCGATAATAGACCGGCGATTAATCGCCGGTGATGGGAATGAAAAAAGGAGAGTCCCATGGGGACGAATGAAAAAGGGGTCTGAAATGGCTAATTCTTACATCAGCCTCTATGTCCACATCGCTTTCAGGGTAGGATTCAATCGTCCCGATGGGACTATACTTTAATCTCTTTTCTCCCCAGCGATGAATCGCTGGGCTATTGTCATGCAAGCCCCTCCGGGGCTTCAGATTAATTAAGTTAGCGCTTATGCCCCTTGCGCCTGCCTGCGCGAAGCCGCTTCGGCGAAGGCAGGGGAGGGGGCGAGGGGGAGGGGTAACCTTAAAGGTGAACTATTCACCCTCACCCTAACCCTCTCCCGTCAAGAGAGAGGGAACTATTTTAAAATTTCTAAATCGGGATTTGGGTCTCATTGCTTATTGGAAAAAGCGCTTAGAAACAGGTAAGATGATTTCACGATGGAATTAGGCAGGGAATTGGAAAAGCTGCAGGAAAAGGTCATCCATTGCCGGAAGTGTCCGAGACTGGTGGCCTATCTCCAGGAGGTTTCAGACCATAGACCCAAGAGATTCAGAGATTGGGATTATTGGTCCAAACCTCTTCCCAGTTTCGGAGATCCGGATGCCAGACTGCTCATTGTTGGCCTTGCCCCCGCAGCCAATGGCGGTAACCGTACGGGCAGAATGTTCACAGGTGACCGGAGCGGGGAATGGCTATTTGAAGCCCTTCACCGGTTCGGTTTTGCCAATCGACCCAACTCGGTCAGACGGGACGATGATTTTGCGTTAACCGATTGCTACATCACGGCAACCATCCGATGCGCTCCGCCCGATAATAAACCTTTGCCCGAAGAGATCGAAAACTGCCGGCCTTATTTCTTAAAAGAGCTGGACTTATTGAAAAATGTGAATGTCGTCGTTCCGCTGGGTCAAATTGCTTTTACACAGACATTGAAATGTTTGAGACTGAAGAGCTTCGATGTCCCTCCTCTTGCCTTTGGTCATGGGAAAATCTTCCCCATTCGAACTCCTGTAGGGAACGGTTTGAAACCGTTCCCTACTACACCCCGAATGATATCTTTGATCACCACCTACCATCCGAGCCAGCAGAACACACAGACCGGCAGGCTGACCCGGCCGATGTTTCATAAGATTTTTAAAATGGTCAAAGAGAAGATTGAGAATAAAGGTTAGAGGTTAGAGGCAATCTTTTTCGCTATGCGTCCCGCTCTTAGCGGGACTCTTTGCGCTATGCTATTTCCTGTATAATGGTAGTTTGTATTCCCATTGAAGACTGGATTGACCTTCACACCTTCTCACCCAAAGAGATCCCTTCTCTTTTAGAGGAATATTTGATGGAGTGTCAAAAGAAAGGATTTAAGGAAGTTCGCATTATTCATGGAAAGGGGAAAGGGGTACAGAGGCAAATCGTCCACGCCTTCCTCCAAAACTTTCCTCTCGTCGAATCTTTCAGACCGGCACCTCATGAGGCAGGCTCGTGGGGAGCAACGATTGCCACCTTGAGGATAGAATAAAATTAGATTGCAAAGACAGGAATTTTTTGGTATATTCTCCAGCGCTAGAATCACTAGAATCATTTTCTTTTCCCCTATTAGAAGGGCGAGAAGAAAGAAAGGGGGTTTATTATGAAACGATATTTCTTCGTGCTATCACTCATCTCATTCCTTCTGTTCCTCCCCACTTATGGTCTGGCCAAAATACCCGGAGGAACCGTGACCTATGCGGCCGGTGCAGATCCGGACCGGCTTGATCCCGCGAATGCAGAGAGCAACCCTTCAGAGGCGGTCAACCGAATGATGTATGAGAACCTTGCCAAATTTGACGAGAAGCTGAATATCGTTCCCGGGTTGGCAACCAAGTGGGAACAGTCGAAGGATGGAATGACCTGGACTTTTTTCCTAAGAAAGGGCGTTAAGTTTCATGACGGCGCTCCTTTCAATTCAGAGGCGGTCAAAGTTTTTATTGAAAGGATGATTGGCCCGGAGAAGCCTTCCCGTGCAGGCCTCTATGTCCCTTTTGTGAATTTGGTAGAAATTGTAGATGATTATACGATCAAGATCCATTTGAAAACTCCCTTTGCCTTTTTCCTTAACAACCTGGCCCACAGCGCATCAGGAATCATCAGCCCCACGGCTCTGAAGACTCATGGAAAGGATATTGCCCGTAAACCTGTGGGGACCGGTCCATTCAAGTTTGTCGAATGGATTCATGGCGACCACATCACCCTTGTTCGAAATGATGATTACTGGGGAGGAAAACCCAATCTCGACAAGATCATTGTCAAGACCGTCAAGGAGGACAGCGCCCGGGTCATGATGCTCCAGTCAGGGGATGCCCAGTTGATCGTCCGGATCCCTCCGGAAGATGTTCCCAGACTTGAAAAGGATGCGAAGATTAAACTCGATTCTACGGAAACGCTCCGTGTTCTGTACATCGGGATCAACTGCTTCAAAAAACCTTTCACGGATGCCCGAGTCAGACAAGCGCTCAATTATGCAGTCGATAAAGAGGCTATCGTCAAAAACATCTATCAGGGAAGGGCGTTGGTCACTTCAGGAATTGTTGCTCCTTTGACCACCGGTTACTTTCCGATTCAAGGATACCCCTATGATCCGGAAAAGGCGAAAAAACTCCTCGCTGAAGCGGGGTATCCCAATGGCTTCAAGGCAAAGCTCTGGAGCCCTCAGGGCCGTTACCCCAAAGACTTTGAGATGGCTCAAGTGGTTCAACAACAGTTAAAAAAGGTGGGGATTGACTGCACCCTCGACACCATGGAGTGGGCGGCCTATTTAGCCGCGACCCGCAAAGGGTCTGAAGAAAATGAATCCGAACTCTTCCTGCTTGGATGGGCCCCCTCCACGGCAGAAGCCCGCTGGATTCTCTATCCCCTCTTTACAACCGAACAATGGGTGCCGAAGGGGAATAATCGAAGCTTCTTTTCAAATAAAGAGTTTGACGAGTTGGTCACCAAATTTACCCGGGCGACAAATAAAGCGGAGATGGATAAATATCTGAAGGCCGCCCAGGAATTGCTTATCAAGGAAGCCCCTTCCATCTTCATTCTGGTGACCAAAGAGACGATCGGCATGAGTAAAAACCTCCACGGCGTGATCAACTCGCCGCTGGAACTGACTTATTTTGATCATCAGACCTATCTTGAGAAATGATGTTTATCCCTCAATAGGTATGATTCCACCGGAGGGCGACTGAATTGGATTAGTCGCCCTTTTATTTATCTTCCAGGGAGACGGATGGGACGTTACATATTTAAAAGAACCCTCATGCTTCTTCCTGTCCTTTTAGGAGTTTCTCTGGTCTCCTTTTCCCTGCTCCACATGGTCCCCGGAGACCCGGCCGAATTGCTGGCAGGAGAGGAAGCCAATCCAGAATTCATCCGGGCCCTTCGGAAGGAATACGGGTTAGACCAGCCTCTTTATATTCAATACTTTCATTTCATCTCCCACGTCGTCCGGGGGGATTTCGGAATCTCCATCCGAAATCGGGAACCTGTCATTAAACTTCTTAAGGAACGATTCCTCTTTACCCTCCAGCTCTCTTTCCTCTCTATTCTGATTGCAGGCTCCATCGGTCTGGTCGCAGGTGTGATCTCTGCAACAAAGCAATATTCCCTCTTTGATAACTTTAGCATGGTAGGGGCCCTCTTCGGTGTCTCAATGCCCATCTTTTGGTTTGGTCTGCTTCTCATGCTCGTATTCTCTGTTCAACTGAGGTGGTTTCCAGCCGGGGGGAAAGGAACGATCCTGCACCTCATCCTTCCAGCCATTGCTTTGGGAGCTGCTTCATCGGCAGTCATCGCCCGCATGACCAGGGCTTCCATGCTTGAGGTGATCCGGCAGGATTATATCCGAACCGCCCGGGCCAATGGTCTTCGCGAATTCATCGTCATCTACAAGCATGCTCTGAAAAATGCCATGATCCCTGTCATCACCGTCTTCGGCCTCGAATTCGGATACATGCTCGGCGGGGCCGTATTGACCGAAACGGTCTTTTCATTACCTGGAGTGGGAAGGCTGATGGTGGAAGGGATCTTCCAACGAGATTACCCCATCGTTCAAGGCTCGATGCTTCTGGTTGCAACGACGTTCGTCGTGGTCAATCTTCTAACCGATATCGCCTATGCCTTCTTTGACCCGAAAATAAGATATGAATGAGATAAAAGGAACAAAAACAATAAGCCAGACGGCAGAGGTCTGGCGGAGACTCAAACGAAACCGTGCTGCCATGATGGGAGGGATGATCGTTTTTCTCTTCGTCTTTGTCGCCATTCTGGCCCCCTGGATCTCCCCTTACCCCCCCAATGAGGGAGATCTGTCGAAACGGCTGAAACCTCCTAGCAAGGAACATCTTCTGGGGACTGATGCTCTTGGAAGGGATCAACTGAGCCGGGTCATCTTTGGAGCCCGGATCTCCCTTCAGATTCAGGTGGTCGCTGTTTTCATCGCTCTCATCATCGGAACGCTCCTCGGGATGGTCGGAGGTTACTATGGGGGAACATTCGACAACCTGATCATGAGACTGATGGATATTCTCCTCGCCTTTCCGGGGATCTTCCTTGCCATCTCCATCATCGCCGTCCTGGGTCCCGGCTTGAACAATCTGATGCTGGCCGCGGGGATCTACTCGATTCCCCAGTTCGCGAGAATTGTCAGGGGATCTGTCCTTTCCTTAAAAGAAAAGGAGTTCATCGAAGCAGCCCGGGCAGTGGGGGAAAACGACTTGAATATCCTCTTCCGTTATCTTTTGCCGAACTCCATGGCCCCCATCATTATTCAGACTACCCTCCGAATGGCCACCGTTCTCCTCACTGCATCCGGCCTGAGCTTCCTTGGCCTCGGAGTTCAACCCCCCACTCCGGAATGGGGCGCCATGCTTTCTACCGCGAGAGCCTATATGATCACCGCTCCTCACGTGGCCACTGTTCCGGGGCTGGCGATCATGCTGGTGGTAATGGGATTCAACCTCTTCGGTGACGGTTTGAGGGATTCTCTGGATCCGAGGTTGAGAGACTGATTTAACTTCGGATTGTGGAATGCGGAATTCGGAATGAAATAAGAATAAGAATAAAATTACAGGCAATGTGTTAGGCGGGGTTTCATAAGGATGGGTTCACTTCTGAACATAAATAATCTGAAGACCCAGTTTTTTTCGTCGGGGCGGACCATCCGGGCTCTTGACGGCGTAAGCTTCCATATCGAGGAAGGAGAAGTCTTCGGGCTCGTGGGAGAGACGGGTTGTGGAAAATCGGTCACCGCCCTTTCGATCCTGAGGCTTATCCCTTTTCCTCCCGGGAAAATAATCGATGGGGAAATCCTCTTCAGGGGAAGAAATCTTCTCCATCTTAAGGAAGATGAGATGCGGTCCATCCGGGGAAAGGAGATCTCGATGATCTTTCAGGAGCCGATGACCTCTCTCAATCCTGTATTTCGTATCGGGGATCAAATGATGGAGCTGATCATGCTCCATCAGAAACTCGATCGGTCCCGTGCCTCCGAGAAGGGTCTCGAGATGCTCGAGCGGGTTCATATCCCGGATGCCGATCGGGTGATGAAACAATACCCACATCAATTGAGTGGGGGGATGAGGCAGAGGGTGATGATCGCCATGGAGCTCTCCTGCCACCCCTTTCTTCTGATTGCCGATGAACCCACCACCGCCCTGGACGTCACCATCCAGGCCCAGATCCTCAGGCTCATCAAGGAGATGAGGAAGAAATTGCAAACGTCGATCCTTTTAATCACCCACGATCTCGGAGTGATTGCGGAGATGTGCGACCGGGTGGCCGTAATGTATGCAGGCTCCATCGTCGAGGAGGCAGGGGTCGAAGAAATTTTTGAAGAGCCCAAACACCCCTATACCCAGGGGCTCTGGGGAGCTATCCCGCGAGTGGATCAGGAAAAGGAAACCCTGGCGGTCATTCCTGGGGCGGTCCCGGACCTGAGCCAACCTCCCGCGGGTTGTAAATTTCATCCTCGGTGTCCCCATCGATTTGCTCCCTGCGATCATAAAATTCCACCGATTTCCCAAACCTCCCCCGGGCACCTTGTCTCCTGTTATCTCTACGGAAAGGGAGAGCGCTATGAATGAACCTCTCCTCTACGTGAAAGACCTTAAAAAATATTTTCCCATCGCCCGTGGATGGAGGAAGGGAAAGACCTTTGTCCGGGCGGTGGACGGGATCGATCTTTCAATTCATCATGGAGAAACCCTGGGGCTCGTGGGAGAATCGGGATGTGGAAAGACAACGGTCGGAAGGCTCATCCTTAAGCTCATCGATCCCAGTGAGGGAAAAATTCTCTTTGAAGGGAAGGACCTTGCCCATCTGGATAAAAAGGAAATCCATCCCCTGAGGCGTGCCTTCCAGATCATCTTTCAGGATCCTTTTGCCTCTCTCAATCCCCGGATGACCGTCAGCGAAATCGTGGGACGGCCGATGGAAATCCATGGCCTGGTGGAAGGATCCCGGAGGGTCGAAAAGGTCTGTCAGCTCCTCGAGTCCGTGGGGCTAATGAAAGAGCACCTCAGCCGGTATCCCCATGAATTTTCCGGCGGACAACGTCAACGCATCGGAATCGCCAGGGCGCTGGCCACTCAACCCAAACTGGTTGTGGCCGATGAACCCACTTCTGCCCTCGACGTGTCCGTCCAGGCTCAGATCCTTAATCTGATGAAACGACTCCAGAAGGAGTTCGGACTGACCTACCTTTTTATTTCACACAATATCAGCGTCATCCGCCACATCAGTGACCGGGTCGCTGTCATGTATTTGGGAAAAGTCGTAGAGATGGCAGAAAAAAGGACCCTCTTTCAATCTCCAGCGCATCCCTATACAAAGGCCCTATTAGCTGCCGTCCCCTCTCTTGACCCAAGGCGAAAGAGAGCTGAAGTCATCCTTGAGGGGGATGTCCCCAGTCCCATCAACCCTCCTGCGGGCTGCCGATTTCATACGAGATGTCAATATGCCCTTCCAAAATGTCTTGAGGAGGAGCCTTTTTTCCATCAGAGCGAGGATGCCAGGTGGATAGCCTGTCACCTCTACCCGGAATGAGGCGATTGCGGATTTCGCCTGCCCGCCGAACCTGCCTTCGCCGAAACGCTCCGTGCAGGCAGGCAAGTTCTTTGGCAGGCGAACGCATAACTCCAAACTTAGCAAAGAGGAGGAACCGATGTTCACGTTGATCAAGGGGGGAACCCTTTATGGTCCTGAAAAAATGGGGGGCCGGGATATCCTCATTGCCGGAAGAACGATAGCCAGAGTTTCGGAGCACATTGATCTGCCGGAGCAATTCGAGGCTCGGGTGATTTCGGCTTCCGGAAAAGTCATCACGCCTGGGATGATCGATCTGCACGTCCATCTGTTGGGAGGAGGCGGAGAGGGAGGACCCCGGACGAGGACCCCGGAAATCACTCTTTCCAAGATCACGCGGGCGGGGGTCACTACCGTGGTGGGTTGTCTTGGCACAGATGATGTCTCCCGAAGACCGGAGGCCCTTCTGGCTAAAGCGATGCAACTCGAAGAGGAAGGGATTTCGACCTATATCTATTGTGGCTCTTACCAGTTTCCGCTTGCCACCATCACTGGATGCGTCCGAAAGGATATCGCCCTCATCCCAAAGGTCATTGGCGTCGGAGAGATTGCTGTTTCAGATCACCGTTCCTCTCAGCCAACTTTTGAGGAACTCTGCCGTGTAGCGGCAGAGGCAAGAGTTGGAGGAATGATCGGAGGCAAGGCGGGATTGGTTCATCTTCATATGGGAAGTGGGAAGCGTATGCTCGATCCAATCATTCGAATTGTTAAAGAAACAGAGATCCCCATCGGTCAGTTTCTCCCTACCCACGTGACTCGAACGCAATCCCTTCTGGAGCAATCGATCCAGTTTGCGAAGATGGGAGGAAATATTGATTTCACCGTAAGAGGGCAGGAGTTAAATTTCCCATTGACAACGGCCAAAGCCTTACAAATGGCTCTTGATGGTGGAACCACCATAGAACAGATCACTTTGAGTTCCGACTCGAATGGGTCCATGCCAATATTCGATGAGAAAGGGAATATGATCAAGTTGGCCGTTGGAGATATTCAAAATCTCTACCTTGAAGTGAGAGGGTTAGCGAAAGCAGGCTTTTCTCTGGAGGATATATTAAAGATGGTCACCTCCAATCCGGCCAAAAGGGCTGGGATTTATCAACATAAAGGAAGTATTGAAGAAGGAAAAGATGCCGACCTCTTAATTTTAAATCCTGAGTTGAAGATGGAATGGGTGATGGCAAAGGGCCAAATGATGGTCCACAATGATGAAATCATTGTCAGGGGAGCCTTTGAGCCATAGCGAGGAGGAAGAGATGAGACCATTGATCGGGATCACTTGTTCAAGGGTGGTTGGAGGAGCTTGGGGGCTTTACTCCCCAGGGCATATGATGGATTATACTTTCGACGATTATAGCCAAGCCATTTGCTATTCTGGAGGGGCTCCCGTGCTCCTGCCGGTTGCTCAAAATCGTGAGACCTTTCAGACCATCCTTGAGCGACTGGATGGCCTTCTCCTCAGTGGTGGACCTGATATCAACCCGAGATTCTACGGGGAAGAACCCTTAGAAGGTCTTGGAGAAATCGATGAAGGTCTCGATCAAATGGAACTCCAAATAGCGAAGATGGCTTTCAAGAGGGACCTTCCAATCTTTGCTATTTGCCGTGGCATTCAGGTTCTAAATGTTTCCTTGGGAGGAACGCTCTATCAAGATATTGCCAACCAGATAAAAGGGAGTATGAATCATACCCAAAAGGCAGATAAAGGAGTAAATACCCATTCGATAAGGATTGAGGAGAAGACATTACTTCATCAAATCTTAAGAAGAAAAGCGATTGGGGTAAATGGAAAACATCATCAGGCGATCAAGGAGGCGGCATCGGGTCTGATCGTCAGCGCTCAGGCCAAAGACGGAGTGATTGAGGCTGTAGAGTATCCCTCTAAAGGGTTTGTCCTCGGGGTCCAATGGCACCCCGAGGGTACATGGAGGAATGATCCTTATTCGAAAAAGCTATTTTACGCCTTTACCCGGGCTGCGTTTCACCATCAAAAGGAAAACTTAAAGAAGTGAAGAACTGTCCATTGCATATTTAATGCCCTTTCGCCAGTTTCTCCTTCTCTTTTTCGTAGGCTTCCTTGCCGGCTTCGATAGCCGTCGTCACAATTGATTTCTTTTCCTCAAAGACTTCTTTGCCTTTTTCTACCGCAGAGGTCACCTTGCCCTTAACCTGCTCGATCACCTCTTCTGCCTTCCCCTTGGCTTCCCCTGCAAACTCCTTAATCTTCTCCCTTGTCTCACTCCCTGATTTCGGGGCTAATAAGAGCGCGACACCTGCTCCAATCAAGCCTCCGAGGAAAAAAGAAAAGATCAATGGACCAGGACAATAACTTCCTTCTTCATGTTTCATAGACTGCCTCCTTTCTGCTGTCCAAAGGTTTCATTCCTTAGACTGGTCTTTATGTTGTCCGAATAAACTTTTTAAAAAAACCCGGCAACTTGCCCTGACACCCGCCTTCATGCTCGAGGCCTCAACTCTCGCTATTGAACTCATATCTCCAACAATCGAACTCACACGCCTTACATTCTCACTTGCAGTTCTTACGCTTTCACTGACCCCTCTGATTGAGTCTGAAAAATCTCTTACATCCTCAGCCACCTCATTGATATTGTCGGTAAAATTTCGAATGCTTTTAAGAGTCCCCTGAAGCTCAGCGAGAGTCGGTTTAATGGACTTCTCGGTCGTCCGGGTCAACTCTTTTAATTCTTTGATAGCGCCCTTCAGTTCGATCATGACGACGATAAATATGATGACTCCAGCTGTAAACGCAAGAGCAACAAGACCCCAAAAGACCGTATTCATCTCCCCTCCGCTTTAAGGCTATTTGATAATATTATACCATAAAACTTTGATCTTTGAAAAAAAACTTTTTTTAAGGGCAGGGACGACCTCGAATACCATCCGGGGTGCTTTTTAGACCCCCTAAAGAGAGCTCTGAAAAACTACCTTTCGCTCTCTGATTACACAGATTTCAAAAAATGATTACACAGATTTTTCTTTATTTACTCAATGCATTTCTAATCTGTGTAATCGGTCCCTAATCGGTGTAATCAGAGATTTCTGGGCTTTTTCAGAAATCTCTTAAAACCACTTGACAATAATAATTCTAATATGATAATTATTCCATTATATGAGCGCAGAGGGGATGGAAAAGTATAAAGAGGCGGGATTAAAACTGACACCCCAGAGACTGGCGATCCTGAAGTATCTTGAAGGGAATAAGGAACACCCTTCGGCCGATGACATCTATAAGGCAATATCGAAAAAGTTCCCAACCATGTCATTCGCCACTGTCTATAACACCCTTGAGACCTTAAGAAAGCGCGGTCAGGTCATGGAACTCAACTTCGATCCCTTTAAGAAACGCTTCGATCCTAATCCCAGACCCCATCACCATGTCATCTGTGTCAGTTGTCAGAAAATCCTGGATGTCCAAAACGAATTTTCTCTCGACCCGCCACAAATCGAATCTGAGGAGTTTGAAATCATCGGAAGCCACATCGAATTTTATGGTGTCTGTTCAAAGTGCAAGGGCAAGCGAAGAAACTAACAAAGGAGACCCAAAAGCAACCGCTTTAATTCCAATAACAAACTGACCCAACAAATAAAGAAGAAAGGAGGAATGTCGCTATGTCGAAGTCAGAACAATATTTAAAGGAGGCATTTGCAGGAGAATCTCAGGCAAACCGCAAGTATTTAGCCTTTGCGGCAAAGGCTGACCAGGAGGGGTATCCCCAGGTCGCACGCCTTTTCCGGGCCGCAGGAGAGGCTGAAACCATTCATGCCCATAACCATCTGAGGGCGCTTCAGGGAATTAAAAGCACAAAGGAAAACCTTCAGGAAGCGGTCGCCGGCGAGACCCACGAGTTTAAAAAGATGTATCCTGAGATGATCGAAGGGGCCAAAGCAGAAGGAAATAAAGCGGCCGAAAAGTCCTTCAATTTTGCCAACGAGGTGGAGAAGGTGCATGCCCATCTTTATCAGACGCTTCTGGACAATCTGGGAAAATCCCAGGGGACTTTCCCTTATTATGTCTGCCCGGTCTGCGGGTTCACTGCGGAAAAGGAACCTCCAGGAATCTGTCCGGTCTGTGGAACCAAAGGAGAGATGTTTAATAAAATAGAGTAAACTACTACCGGCTGAAGCCGGTAGCTTTGGTATCGGCTGGAAGCCGACTAAAGTCAAATACCGTTTCCCCCCTCACCCTGTCCCTCTTCCCTTGAAGACTGTGTCGTACTTAGCCGTTCCCCCTTCGACACGCTCAGGGTGAACGGCTAAGTAGTTGATTTTAAATAGGTGGTTTTCCGTTCGTGGTGAGCCTGTCGAACCATAAACGGACTTACGACACAGTCTTCAAGGGGAGAGGGAAATTTTAATTCCCCCTCCCTCGACGGGAGGGGGCGGGGGGGAGGGTGAGCAAAATGCAAGCCACCAATTCAACTAAAGTCTTCGGCTAAAGGCGAGGGTTTTTCTCCAATTCCCCGAGGGGGACAATCAAAAACCCTCTCATAAAAACAGGGACAGAAATGAACAGGACAAGTAGGGAACGGTTTAAAACCGTTCCCTACCGGACGGTTTTCAAACCAACAAATTGATTGGAATTTCCTAAAGAGCAAGGAGGGTTCAATGAAAGAGCGAACAGGCATCGTAACCATGAAAGGAAACCCGCTCACTCTGGCCGGAAACGAACTTCAAGTGGGAGAGGAGGCGCCGGATTTTACTGTCCTGGACAACAATCTCACTCCCATCCGGTTTTCATCTTTCCGTGGAAAAATCGCTATCCTATCCTCTGTCCCCTCACTTGACACGCCTGTCTGTGATATAGAGACTCGAAAATTTAATGAGGAAGCAGACCGCCTGGGGCCGGATGTGGTCATTTTAACCATCAGTATGGACCTCCCTTTCGCCCAGAAACGCTGGTGCGCGGCAAGCGGAGTGGATAAGGTTCAAACCTTGTCGGACCATCGCGATGCCTCCTTCGGCGCTTCCTATGGGGTGCTGATTAAGGAGTTGAGGCTTCTCGCCAGGGCCGTCTTTCTGGTGGACCGGAAGGGGATTCTTCAATATAGCCAACTGGTCCAGGAGCTCTCCATGGAGCCTGATTACGAAGCTGTCCTGGCCGCTTTAAAAAAATGTATCAATTTAGCGGTTTGAAATCATCTTGTAAAATCCCTCCCAACCTCCCTTTTCCAAAGGGAGGAGAAAGTGTTCCCCCTTTTGACAAAGGGGGATAAAGGGGGATTAGATCAGTTTTTTCAAAGCGCTAAAGTGTTACAAAATATTTAATTTGAGGGAGGGATGAAAGTATGAAAAATATCTATTCAACATTGCCTGTCATCGGCATTCTGCTTCTCACACTTGTTTCGTCCGCTCTACCCGCCAACAAACCGCCGGAGAAAGGTGGGGTATTGCCTGTGATCAATCTTCCCATTCCTAAGAACCCAACTGAAAAGGTGTATCTTGGGCTATCCGGTGATGGTTTTTTCAAAATCCCACAGATCAAAGCCAAGGTGGTGATCATAGAAATCTATAGTATGTACTGCCCTTATTGCCAGAAAGATGCCCCCGGGGTGAATGAACTCTATACCTTCATTGAGAAAAACCCGGATCTAAAAAATAAGATTAAATTAATTGGCATCGGAGCCGGCAATACCCCTTTTGAAGTGGAAGTGTACAAGAAAACCTATCAGGTCCCATTTCCTCTCTTTCCTGATAAGGACTTCACCATCCATAAGGCCTGCGCTGAAGTGAGGACCCCCTATTTTATCGTTGTGAAGATTAATGACGACGGCACTCACCAGATCGTCCATGCCCAGTTAGGCGACTATCCGGGAGCTGACCCATTTCTGGAACTTGTGCTTAAAGCCTCCGGATTAAAGTAAAACTTCGCTTCCGGGTAAAATCATTTCATTGAATACGTCCTGTCTCAAAGGAGAGAATTCTATGCAGGAGGGGAAACCATGCAAAAGATAAGATTAGCCAATCTCATCATGGTCGCTGGAATGCTATCAGTATTTGTCACGGTCTCCATGGCCTTTGCCATATCCGACGCTTACAAAGGAAACATTTACCAAGTGGGGACGATTAAACCGGTTGACAGCAAGTTAGTGGTGAAAAAGGGAAATCAAGCCCCTGATTTTTCTCTTCCGTCGGTTTCGGGAGATAAGGTTACACTTAGCCAATTTCGCGGAAAGAAGAATGTCGCTCTCTCCTTTGTCCCTGCGGCCTGGACGCCTATCTGTTCGGATCAATGGCCGGGTTACAATATTATTAAAGATACGTTCGACCAGAATGATACCATTCTGCTGGGAATCACCGTGGACAACATTCCTACCCTCTTTGCATGGATCAACCAGATGGGCAAGTTATGGTTTCCCGTGCTCTCGGACTTCTGGCCTCACGGGGCGGTGGCAAAAAAGTACGGTGTCCTTCGTTCCAACGGAGTCTCTGAAAGGGCCCTCTTCGTCATCGATAAAAAAGGGGCCATTCGATACATTGACGTACATGATATCAATAAAAGACCCCCTCTCGAGGATTTAGTGGGCGCGCTGGAGAAGCTGGGAAAATGATCTGGAGGCAATAATGAGTATTCCGAAACACTGCCCTGGTTTTGAGCGGTTTAAAAATCTAAAATCTTTTGTCTGCAAATGCCCAAATTGCGGGAAGGAAGCGGAGATCTTCTCCGATGAATTTGACAGGAAGCATATTTGCAGGGACTGCCATCAGGAAATTGATTTTACAAAATGCACCCTAACCGGCGGGGGATCAGATGAAACACCCCGTTAAGATAGCGTCAGTAATTCTAAATTCGAATAAAAAAGTAAAGAACCCAGCCCATAAGGGCGGGGCTTAAAAACCTAAATTCCTAAACCCAAAATCGAGATCCCGAAACAAGTTCGGGATGACAAAAAGACAAGACCCGAATCCTCTATGTCATGCTTCTGAACCTTGTGCTGAACTTGTTTCAGCATCTGGTTCGCTTTTCTATGCCCTTGGCAGACGCCCTTTCATCCCCGTCCACAGGGAGGGATTTTCAGGTGCGATTTTAATAAAGTATAAATCTGCTCTTTCATCTTATCTCTGTTCTCTCTCAAGGCTAACACTCCATAAAAAACTCCCCTCCCTCCCCTGTCATAACTCTTACCGTGTCCCATAAGTCGGGGGCTGGACACAAGGATGGAACGTACGACTGGTGTAATTGAGGCTTTGGCGTACCCCACCCCAACCCTCCCCCTGAAGGGGAGGGTAATCGTTATGGTCCTCCTCCTGAAAGGGAAGGTAATCATCACGAGCTTCGCGTGATTCCTCCCCCTTCAAGGGGGAGGTCAGGAAGGGGATGGGGAATCTATCGGAGCGCCTCTTGTGTCCAGCGCCCCTATTTATGGGTAAGGATCAGGTCATAACTGGGGGAGGAGGGAAGTTTTTAGAGGTAGGCCCTTAGGGAATCGATATCGACAAAAGATTGTCGATGATTTGGGAAAACCAAAAATGGTAGCCGAAGGCTTTAGCCTGCGTATCGGCCTTCAATGGTATACCAACCCTGAAACGCAACCTTCCCGCCCCGGCCTACAAATAGGGCGAGCCGGGGAAGGGTGCGGCTACCAGGAAATAACTGCCCCGAAGGGGCCACCTCTTCCGGGTGAAGTCCCGGAATCCCGGAAGAGGTGTAGATCCTAAGGAAGAGCCAGGAATGCCCTTCCCAGGAAGACCGCCATCTGACCTCGTGTGACCAGGTTGGTTGGACAGAAGCGCGCTTCATTCTCCGGCGTTCCCGGATTATCTCCGATACATCCTAATGTTATCGCACGCGCAACAAGTTCTTCGATGTGTGTGCATAAGGGATTGTCAACCGGCACATCCGGGAATGGGGGCGCGGCACAGACTCCTGGAGGGTTCCCTGGAAGTACTGCTCTTATAAGAAAGGCTGCCATCTGTTCCCGGGGCACACTGTTCCCGGGACAGTAGGTACCTGGTCCGCATCCTGCAGTGATCTCAAGGAACACAAGCCTCTCGATATTCCTGCAGAAGGGACTGCTTGCAGGCACATCCGAAAAAGGCGACGGACCAATACAGG
>Ga0154725_1132_pt1 | contig 69099 bp, 67 predicted proteins | sample Rifle2008BG16ft_FD_105733 | JGI IMG/M metagenome (GOLD analysis project Ga0154725, IMG submission 105733) | Deltaproteobacteria bacterium RBG_16_49_23 | reverse complement strand
TCCTGACGGGTGCGTTCCTGGCAGTTTACACCCGGGACCTCCTCTATCCACCCTATCCACCAGTCGCCTTGCTGTTTTATTACTGCTGTATATTCTGTGGCCATGGATTATCCTCCTTCGTTTTCATTACATTTTCATTATAATAGATATTTAGCAATGTTGGAATACATCGTTATTTATGCCCTAACGCCCTAATTGACCGGGCCTAATGTGGTAAAGGCGATTTTGCTTCTTGCCAACATGCCGCTCAAAAAGCTCCTTGGCCTTGAGGAACCCCTCTTCAGTCATTACAACCGATTTTGCCTTTCCGATTGGATTTGGTATGTATCCTTTCTCATGAAGCCTGTTCATTGTGTCCCAATCAAACCCTTTCCAAGCCCTTGCACCAAGTCCCTCGTGCCTTTCGTGAGTCACCAAGTACAGAAGCGCCAGGGTATATTCATCTATTTTGTCTTTATCGTAGTCCATTTGTTTCCCCTTCTAACACGAAGGTCACTGGGAGCAGGTTTATCAGCGATCCAGTGGAGAATATGTAAAGTGCTATTTTTCAACTATGTTGTCCCCTTGTTCTGTTTATCTTTGACTTTGTCCCCAGGTTGTTTCAAGGCGAACCGAATAAACCCTTTCCCCCAACCATCTTTGGCAATAATAAAGATTTGAGCCTACCTCTCTTTGTTTTGCAACTATATAACCCGTAATTGGCTAAGTCGCATCTTTCCCTATGGGAGTAAAAATCACTAAGGTCCGGAAATCTTGATCATTCAACAGGCCTCGTACTGAATTCCCAAATGCTTGCGTATAATAGCTATCCTCACTAAAGGGTTTGAAGTTTTCAAGAACGCCAGAACTCTCGTTTTCAAGGGCAAAGACGACTTTCTTTTCCGCAACGGAAAAGATTTCCCAGTGAACTAAGAATCTTACGTTGCCTTTCCGAACGGGGATGTGCACGTTGAAGGTACTTGCAAAACAGGCATTTTGATTTGTGACCACTATTCTTGCTGCGATAAGAAGCTCGTTGCCTGTTGATATGGCTGACCCAAAAAGAGAAGTTGGTTTTTCCGCCAGTCGAAAGTTGTACTGCTTCGCAATTTTCTCAAATTCTCTATGATAGGCCCCGCGGTTGAATTCTAGGATTTCCTCTTCCCAAATTAGGGGAGCCGGATTGACGCATAAATTACCTTGCCTTTTTTCTCCTAAAACCTTACCTTTAGGGACATCGAAAACCACTCGATCGAGAATCAACGGCCTCGATTGGACATCTGGGCGCAAAGCAATTACATCTGGTACTGGGACTTGAGATACCATTGGGATCGGATTGGAAGCGCACCCCTGTAAGACAAAATAAGAAAGAACTAATAGTAACCTGCTTCGCATAACAAACACCTCCTCCCTCCAAATTATACAACCATTCGCTTTAACAGCAGGGGCTTGTCTCTATTCGCACACTGTGGATTCAGATTCAATATCCGGCTAAGGTCCGATGATTTCTGCGAACCGCCCATTGCGGACCCGCATGATGGGTGGTGTGGGGAGGGACGGTTAATTACCGTCCCCGTTCGCTCATCCCCATTATGGTTGTATCACTCGCCAGGACTCTATCGGCGTCCATTTATCTATATAGGCCCAGAACTGTTCCTGTGGTACCCCCCCAAAGTGTTCCTAAGCCGCCGATTAACAATGCAACTCCAATGAGAAGGATGGGATGGATGAGGACACCAGCGACTCCGACAATGCGGGTCAACATACCGGGGCGACCCAGATAGGCGAAGACGTAGACCGTATACCAGAAGACGCCATAGATCATGGCAACCATTGCCCCAAACATGAAATACAGGTGGAAATTGGACACGCCGCTTCCTACTGGAGAACCCACCAGGAAGGTGGAGACGATCGACGTAATCAAAAGCACGCCGACCTTCCATAACTGAGGCAGGAAGAATGACCAAGCGAGATACGCGGAGACCGGGATTTTCACCACCAACCACCAGTCCTTTCGGAACATTGCTGACACCGCTTCCTGTGGAGAAATCCGGAAGGTCATGCCGATCCTCTCACCGCTCCGCTTAGTCTTCTCCCTTTCGCCTTTGCCGATGTTAATCTAACCGCCTTCCTGATAACTTTATCCTTTCGTCTAACGACAAAAATACCCCGCTGGGGCAACCACCTCGCCATAAAACCGACAAGGACTATTCCCAGTCGGGTTGATTGGTTTGTTAGGCGCTGCACATCTTCCTTTTAAACTCAATAATCAGGTTTGACCCCAGTGCGGTCTACAAACCACATTACCCTTAACCAGCCCTGTAAAATGTGTAATTTAGGTTTGGCCCCATATCTTCCAAGTCATATTTCAAGATTATGTTTCTTAACAATTTCAGCTGGCAACATGCTAAATCCTTCCCGTGAACGGCAATCAACAGAATTGTAACCTTCCATCAAATCAATCATTGATCGATCTAACTTTTCTTTCTTCTCCCTGTTCCGAACTTTATCTACTACATACTCATATAGAATCCCGACCGTAAGAGGAAGAAGAATTTTGTCCGGTCCTGCCGACATATGAAAAATAGAAGTTAGACCCCTGCCACTTTTAATGACATAAAATGAATATTTTGCATATGAATGACTTGGTTCTTTATCCTCGGAATATGTGAGGGGGGGAAGGCTCGTAAATCGAGAATAAATCTTGAATAATTTAATTGTCGCATCTTGTTCCACAGGGTTTAATGTCTTAAAAACTGCTTCATAAAGTTTAGCTGCTATTTCATTTGGTTTTTGTGACCTTCTTACAGAGTCAAGCATAAAACATCGAGCAATATGCACTTGTCGATCATCGCAGATATAAAGATAACGAGCCAAAAACATAATGTAGCTCGCTATCAGCAGATCATCATTCAAAAACTTCTCCTTATGATTGGTCTGAATTTTCACAAAGAAAGGTGCATAGGAAAGATGCCATTCCAGAAGACTATTCTTAGGCCGTGTTATTGGATTCGTTAACCATCTAATCGGAGCAAAAAGAATTGCAAATATGAGACGAAGTAGAACCATAGATTATTTAGCTCCTTTCGTACCTACAATATGGCCTAACGCCGAGCATCAGGCGCGGCGGGAAGCGGGAGCGCAGCGGATGCTGTACGCAGTCGCATGCATGCCGTAGTTAGGAGCGATGGATAGGAGAGAAATTCCTACTCCAATGCGAGCTGGATCACCTTTTCTAGGCCGGCCTCTCCCCCAGAGCAGCCTGAAATTGACTCGTGAACCCCGCACATAATTGAGCCCGATCCTCGTTAAAGATAGACGAGATTGTTTCGAGTGCGTCAGCCATAACCATGCCAGCAAGCCCGAGTAATTTCTCAGTATTGGAGTCTGAAGGGCCATACTGGAACCCTTGGATTGCTTTTTTTGTGTCATCGTAGTCGAGGTGGGATTCAAGATCCCATGCTGCCGTGTGGACTGCACCACTCAAGACCGTGTATGCTGTCGCGTAGACATCGTGAAGACCAGCCCTGCGTGCAACGTCCTCGATCTTCAGAGGCTTGATATCCTGCTCTTTTATAGTTTGACTGATATCCCGAGCGAGATTCTCATCCAGCGCTTCTTGAAGTGCAGCGATACTTGGACTGCTTGAGTTACGTATACGATTAACCAACCTTTTTCGAGCGACGTGAAGCTGGTCCAAGTATTGCCTGAGGAACGTGGGGTCCCTGTGAATGGCCATAAGGCAGAAGTACGCTTCGAGATAAGCTCGGAACACTACATTACTGACTGACGTCATGCCGTGCTCAACGGCGATGAACATTCCTTGGAAAAGTTCCATCAGTCGAGCAAACAGCACTGCTGTAGTTATGTGCAATTCGCTCGTGACGTCAACTGCCCGGCCGTCTAGAAATCGATGGCATTCCCGGTTTAGTTCCCGGATAGCTGTAAACACCGTAGCGTGCCGGTCCCTGTGATCTGCAATCCAGTTACAGATGCTGCCTTCAAGGAAACCGTTTGCATCGATTTTGCTCATTACAGATTAACTCCTAACGATCTAAATCAGCGGCGCGGGCAACCACCAATCCAAAACCACGCCACGGTTATTCCGCGTCCGCTGGATTTTCTTGTTGGGCCTTCTCGATCTCTTCCGGTGAAGCCTGCGCCTGCGTCTCAGGTTTCTGAGCCTCAAACTTACGAAGGCTCGAATTGATGGCTTGATGAACCACATAACCAAAGGGTGTGAAGGTATAAGCAGGCTTATTCTCTTCAAACTCTCCGGCCAATTTGATAACGCCCTTATCGAGCAGCCGCGACGTAGCCAACGCATACCAATTTGCCAAACCTTTGACCTCTCTGCCCCAAACAGTCGTGATGGTATACTCTCGCATTTGCTTTAGCAATAATATTTCTTCTGCACTTAATGAAGAAATAGCTATCTGGATCCTAGCATCGTTAATAAATCGCTGTTCACGTATACGAGCCAATAAATGTTCTGCTAAACCCTGAATTGCTGAAGCAGTGTTAGTGAAATCAAGCGTTATATGAGGGACAGTGCTTACATCAAAAAGGAACTTGTCGTGATCGTCTCTTAACAATAGAATTTCGCTCGGGTGTCTGCATGCCAGCGCGATCCCAACTTCATACATTACATTGGCATTTCGGTATGGCTGCCCTGTTACTGCATCTCTCCCGACTGAGGAAACGTCTGCTAATACCAAGCGACAGTGTGCAATTCCGTCACTGATATCGGTGAGTATGGAGTCACCAGACTTAGATATGTCTACTCGATATGGTTCTAGGCGTCTACCATCAACAATTAAGGATTGGATTGCTGGCGTAATTACGTTTTTAAATCTACTCTCATATTGTGGAGCAAAACTCATTGCAACAAATACTTGGGAACGCAACTCCAAACGCCAAAATGTCTTTAGATATGTTTGAGGATGCATATTTTTCCCTTCATATTATGAGGCCCAACAGATAGTAGACGGAAAAATTATATTATGATATGATAATTCTGTCTATCATTACATGCCTGATGTTAGCCTAACCTGTTAAAATCAAAATGGTTTCTATGGTGAAAATCATGAATCTCCGTAATTCCTCTAAAGGGTACGATAGTTTTTGGGAAGCATACCGTGCGTGCGCCGAAGAGAACAGGGTACGGCCGGATCGTTCGCCATTTTATGTGAACTGGGCGAGAGACTTCGCCAATTTCCTGCCTGAAAAACCTTCCTCCAACCAATAATATGGTAAATTCTCCCCGGGGCATCCAGACTTGGTCTCCTTGCGATGGTAGAACATTATCAAAAAAATGATAGAGGCGTCAAGATAGTTAAATAGCTGTATTGCAAGACCTGCCTCCTCAACCTTTTTCTCTCTTTCTGACATAATCATCCATTCAGAAAATAATTGTGTGAAGGAGGGAGGCGGGTTTTTAAACCCACTTTTATTTAAAACAATGATGCTTGGTCTTCTGCACCTGCCTGCCGCCGGGGAGGGTATTCTCCGGCGATCTCCGTCCGCTTAGAGCGAGTTGTACTGACTTCCTGAGGAAGACAATCCTGCGCATGGCGGGGCGCCACTCTTTTCTTCTTTCCGCATAAATAGGAATTATTGACATAAATTATAATGTTTGGTATTATATTACCTATATGAAGGATCGCGCTGGGAAGGCTGGACTACTTTATCATGAGAAGAAGTATTTCGAGGATGGTTCGTTTCGCGAATTTAAAATATGGAGGGTGCCACAGAGCCCGGATAAGCCGCATGAATTCAAATATTCTTTCGTGTACATCGTCAATGATCAGCGAGTGATCGGCTATGACAACGCCGAGGGCAGGGGCGATCATAGGCACTACGGCGACAAAGAGTATCCTTATGAATTTCAAAGCCTCGAAAAGCTCTGGCAAGACTTTGCGAGCGATGTCATGAAATGGAGGGAAGGCAAACGATGAAAGTGAAAAAAATTAAAATTGCAATCAAATCCGATGAGGAGATTCTCAAAGAAATTAAAGAAGTCGTCAAAAAGATCGAGAGCGGTGAGAAGATCAAAAAGCATGAGGGCGTCTCTTTCGATAGTATCGACTCCATGAGAAAAGTGCTGACCGAGGAACGGTTGAGGGTTCTCAGAACCGTCAGGAAGGAACGTCCCGCTTCCGTCTACGAGTTGGCAAAAAAACTGAAACGGGATATTAAGAATACCTTTAATGATGTTCAGTTCCTCGCGCAGGCGGGCATGTTGGAGATTAAGAAGAAGAAAGTTGGCAGGGAAAAGAACACTCCGTTAGTGAATTACGATAAGATTTTGCTCGAGATACCAGTATGAACGTTAAAGGTAGCTAATGGAGAGTTATTGAAACAGTTTCCGGACCCACAGGTTAGAAGAAGCCGGTGCCCTGGGTGATTTCCTGGCTGACCACTTCTTTTGCTTTTTGATATCCCTTGTCAACCATCTCCCGCATCTTGTCAGGGTCGAAGTTCAGGGAGGACTCCATCAATTCTTCATCAGGTCTGATGGTTGTGATTCCAACGACCCTTTTCCCCTGGAATGGATTTTCGAATCCTGTAAAAAGCTTCCGTATTTGTGAATCGGGTAGGTCGAGTTTTTCTTTCGCATTAGTCTTGATCTGATCGAGATAGCGAATGGCTTCGCTGTAAACCGTTGCGGTCTTCAGATCGTTGTCCACTATCTCATCGGTCAGGAGTGCGAGGGTCCGCTTCAATATCTCCATGGATCCGGTGAATTCTTTTCGGACCGGCTCCCGATGCCGTGGATCAGGGGAGAGGATAACGGAGACAATGTGGGTTGCCCCTTCATCCATCGCCTTCCCGAAGGGCGCAATCTCCTTCACCCCTCCATCGACATACTGATATTTTCCGATTTTGACGGGAGGCATCATGACAGGAACGCATGCGGAGGCAAGGATCTTTTTGAGGAGTGTTGGTTTTGGATCCTGGCGCTGGTTTCCGTATTCAATCTCTCCGGTCTGCATATTGACGACAGTGACGAATATCTCTGTGGAGGACCGGAGGAGCCTCTCATAACGTCTTCTGTCGCCAAAGAATTTATGGATCAGCCTCTCAAGGGGTTTGGTATCGTTGAGGGCGTCGGAGAAGAGAAAGGCCAGGAGATCGGGGCGGTCGGTAAGGATATCCCGGTCTTCCACGTTCTCGTAAAAGTGGATCAGGTTGGCAATGTCCTGAGTTGCCACAAGGGGAGCGATCAGAGCGCCGGTGCTGGTTCCCACGACGAGATCGAAGTGGTGTCCGCGTTCAACCGCCAGATATTTGACCACGCCTGCCGTGAAGGCGCCTTTCGCCCCTCCGCCACTTAAGACCAGGGCCCTTTTATGCGCCACCTTTCCCTCCTTTGAGCTGGGCAAGCGCCCTCTTCATCCCGGTGATGATTGCAAGGACCACCTCGCGCTGGATTTCCGATGAGTTGAAATGACTTCTTTCGTAGTGATGTTCCGGTTTCTGAAGTTCAAACATGATATCCGTTTCAATGAGGTAGGCAAGATTCTTCAGGGGATCTATCCCTTTAAGTTCATCCATTAGTTGATTCATGGTGGCCGTTTTTTCGAAAGATGGAAGTTGTGCGGCAAGGAGTGTCTGTTTTGGGGGATTGTCTCTAAGTTGACCCCTGACGGTGGTGGTGACCAGGGCGGTCGCCTTTTCAGAAAATCCTGCCAAAGGTCCTGGACCGATCTCAGGGGAATGCTCACAGGCGGCGAGGAATAGAAGGATGGATAAAAGAAAAACGATCCTGAAGAAAGGGGAAAGACGTTTCCTTGAAATCATGTCTGCCTCCTACCAATCAAAGATGAATGAATATCGATTCAAATTTACTAAACGGAGAGAGGGAAGTCAATGGAAGTCACAGGTTAGGGAATAGGAAGTCATGGGATCCAGGGGTTGGGGACGGGTCTTATATAACCTTTCCGGGAGGCCAGGAGGTCGAGGTGGAGGGTGGCAAGGTCTTCTAATGCTGGATCGATGATTTCAATATTTCTTGCATCGATCGTTTTAATGTATTGATGGCACTTCTCGCAGGTATCCATTCGATAGGTTTCCTCTCCTTCTGCATGGAAATAGCCGAGGGAATCCTGTTCTTTATTGCCACAGAAGGCACAGAAGAATCTATCGACTCTCCACTGATATCCGCAAAAAGAGCATAGGAGAAACCTCTTTCCTCCCTCTCCTTTTAAGAGGTTCAAATAAGGCAAGGAACCGCAGACCGGACAGGAACCCTTCAGCGAGGTTTCAGGATCGAGTTCACTATGAAGCTTTTCCAAGCCTTCTTCAATGGAAGGCCTGATGCTCTCTTGAATGAGGAAGCGTAATACTTTTTCGTCCAATCCGAATTCGTCAGCGACCTTGCCTATTCTTTCTTCCTCAAAGCCTCCGGTAAATATCTTCTTTAGACTTATTTTTTTATTTTTGAGAAGTTCTTCGATCTTTTTCACCTGTTCCGCCATATGGGGAGTTGCCTCTTTTCCGATCCGGCAGAGGGAGTTAAATAGAGTAAGGGAGACATTGATATCGAGAGGAAAGTCTTTCTTTTCGAGCAGGGGGAAACCTTCTTTGGCCAGAAGATCCTTCCATTCCTTTTTCAGGGGGATGGGTTCGATCTTCAGGGAAGGCTTGATCTTCTCCTGCTCTTCCTTGACTTTCTGGTAGAAAGCTAAAATGGCTTTATAAGCGGGTCTCTTCTTTTTCAGTTGTTGAATTCTTTTTTTAAGATTTTCCAATGAGGTCTCCCATTCCATAAGATCTTCCCCTCCCTTGACGCCTGCCTGCGCGTAGCCCCGCCTCCAGAAGCCTTGCGGAGGGCAGGCGCTTCGGCGAAGGCAGGGGAGGGGGGGCATCCATATTCACCCTCACCCCAACCCTCTCCCGTCAAGGGAGAGGGAGTCATCGGAGGTGAAAAAAACGGGCTTGTTTCGGAACTTCCGTGCCGAAACAAGCCCTGACAACACCCCCCTTTTTCAGGGTTTTATCCGAGCCATTGGAACTCTTTGAGAGGTTTCAGAATGCGTTTGAGAGCAACCTTTCTTGTGATTCCGATCGTATTCTCTGCCACTGCAAATTTATGATACTTCTTCGGATCATCCACAAGGAGGTAGATCGCCCGTATATCATTGGGATCTGTCAGAATGGCATTTTTATAAACACCTTTTGCCTCTGCCAGTCTTTTGTTGGCCATTTCGAGAATGGCTTTACGTTCGCCGAAATTCATCGTTCCGGTCGGGCAGGCTTTCACACAGGCTGGAAGCATCCCTTCTTTGATCCGGTCGGAACACATGGTGCATTTTGCCATGATTCCCGCGCCGGAGATCCTCGGGATATTGTAAGGACAGGACTCCCGAATCTCCTTGAAATCTTCCGGTTTGATCTTCATCTTCGGATTGAAGATGACTGCCCCGGTCTTCTCGTCCTGCAGGATAGCGCCTTTTGCCTTTCCTTCCGCAACCTCCTTGCAGGGAGGAGAGACACAGTGGCGGCATTGATCCGGGAAGAAGTAGTAATTCACCTTCTCTCCGGGCACTTCGCTGAATCGAACCAATTTCCAGGTGTTAAAAGAAAGGTCCGGAGGATTCTGGTGACTTCCCTGACTGTATGTTTTTTCTGCTGCCCGCTGATTCCATTGCTTGCAGGCAACCTGACATCCTCTACATGCTGTGCATTTCGTCGTATCTACAAAGAATGATTTTCCTTCCGCCATTTATATCACCTCCTCCTTTACTTTTTTGTCTCAGCTTTTGGGGCTGGTTTCACCTCGGGTTTTGGTTCAGGCTTCGCTTCAGCTTTTGGCGCTGGCTTGGCTTCGGCTTTTGGCTCAGGCTTCTTTTCCACTTTGGGCTTCTCTTCTTTGGTCACATTAACCTGGAAGACCTTATATTCCGGGATCAATGTGTTGGCGTCTCCAATGGACGGGGTGAGGATGTTGGCGCTATCCCCACCATCCTTGGGGACCATCCATCCGTAGTGCCATGTCATTCCAACAAGATGGACCGTCTGACCAGCAACATGAAAGGGTTTAATACGGTTGGTCACCATGGCCTTGGCCCACATCTTTCCTCGTGGGGAACTGAGGGTGACACGATCTCCATTCTTGATCCCTCTCAGTTTGGCCAATTCCATACTTAACTCAACAAACATCTGAGGTTCTGCCTCCACCAGCCATGGCTGATATCGGGTCATGAGCCCTGTCTGCCAGTGCTCGGTCAGACGGTAGGTGGTGGCAATAAAGGGAAATTTAGGATCGCAGGTTGTAAACTTATCGAGTTCGCCCTTGAAGATAGGCGTGGCTGGATTGATCCTCTGCGAAGAGAGAGGATTCTTCTCAATAGGACATTCCAGGGGTTCATAATGTTCCGGGAAGGGACCATCCGCCAGTCCCGGTCCAAAGAATGAGGCCACTCCATCAGGCTTCATGATAAAGGGATATCTGCCGTTCGGAAGGCCCATAGGTGGGACTGCATTATCCGGCACATCGCCTACCCACTTGGAGCCATCCCATTGGATGACTGCCCGTTTTGGATCCCATGGTTTTCCATTGAGGTCAACTGAGGCGCGGTTGTAAATGATCCGACGATTGAGTGGCCATGCCCAGCCCCATCTGGGAAAAATGTTGGCAGTGGGGATAGGGGTTTTATCCCGGCGGGCCATCATATTTCCTGCTTCAGTGTAGCTTCCAGAATAGAGCCAGTTCCCGCAGGAGGTACGGCCGTCAGCCAGAAGGAAGACAAAATTGGGGACCTGTGTTCCTTTCTTATAAGCCTTCTTATCTACCGGATGTTCGGCAATATCTTCGGTGAAGCAGCCGTTGATCTCTTTTGCCACAGCGTGCCAATCAACCTTTCCATCCTTTGCATAATCCCATTTTAATTTCAGGATCGGATCGGGGAAGGCTCCTCCTTCTTTGGCGTAGAGGTCCTTTATTTTCATATAGAGGTCGTGGACGATCTGTCCATCTGCCTGTGAATCACCGGGAGGATCGGATGCTTTATTACGCCACTGTCCTGTTCTGGCACTATCCGAGACACTTCCTTCCTTTTCAACGGAAGAAGCTGCCGGAAGGAGGAAGACTTCGGTCTTGACCTTTTTGGGATCCATTCCGGGACCCTTCCAGAAACTACTGGTCTCGTTCTCAAAAAGGTCAATATCAACCATCCAATCCAGCTTGGCCAATGCCTGTCGGGTCTTATTGGAATTTGGGCTCGAGCAAGCCGGATTCATTCCCATGCAGAGGAACCCTGAAAATTTACCATTAAACATCTCATCGAACATGAAGAGCCAGGAGGCATTCTGACCCACATCCAACTTCGGGAGCCATCCAAATCCCAAATCATTCTCCTTGGCGGCGTTTTCGCCATAGAAGGATTTGAGGAGACTGGCGATATATTTGGGTCTGTTACCCCACCAGTTGACGCTCATCGAATCAGATGTTTTTGGAGTGGTGGCGTTATATTTTTCAAGATTTTCAAGCGCAGCATTTACATTGGGCAGATAACCGGGCAGAATGTGGAAGAGTAAGGCATGGTCAGTTATTCCCTGTACGTTGGACTCACCTCTCAATGCATTCACTCCGCCTCCGGCCATTCCGATATTTCCCAAGAGCAACTGGATCATCGAGCCCGCACGGATGATCTGGGTTCCTGTGGTATGCTGGGTCCATCCCATGGCGTAAAGCATTGTTCCTGCTCTATCCGGTTTTCCAGTAGCGCCAAAGGTCTCATAGACTTTCATCAGATCAGCCCTGGGTGTACCGGTGATGCTGGAAACCGTATCTAAGTCATATCGAGCATAATGTTTCTTCAGCAGTTGGTAAACGCATCCTGGATGTTGCAGGGTCATATCCTTTTTCGGGATTCCCTTTTCATCTCTTTCAAAAACCCAGGTCGCTTTATCATAGGCTCGTTTTTCGGGGTTGTAGCCGGAGAAGAGGCCATCTTTGAACCCATATTTTTCGCTCACGATAAACGGAGCATTGGTATAGTTCACGACATAATCTTTGAAGATAAGGTCTTTATCAAGCAGATATTTGATCATCCCACCCAGGAAAGCGATATCCCCTCCTGACCGCATCGGCACATAGATATCTGCCTTGGCGGAGGTACGGGTGAATCTCGGATCAACGCTGATGATCTTTCCGCCTTTCTCCTGTGCTCTTAAGACCCATTTCATCGCAACGGGATGGTTTTCAGCCGTATTGCTTCCCATAATGAGGATACAATCGCTCACCCCAATATCCGTCCAGCTATTGGTCATTGCTCCGCGTCCGAACGACTCTCCCAGAGCCGCTACAGTGGAGCTGTGTCAGAGGCGGGCTTCAAATTCTATATAGACTAACCCCAAAGCCCGGAGGAATTTCTGGTAGAGCCAGCCTTCCTCGTTATTGACATGGGCGCAGCCGACGCCGGCGATACCATTGGTCCGGTTGACGACCTGGTCTTTATCATTTTTCTGAACGAAACTGGCATCACGGCTTTTCTTAATCCTCTTTGCAATTTCCGTAAGGGTCCAATCCCAGGATTTGGCTTCCCATTTTGCGCTATTGGGAGCCCTGTACAGGACCTTTGTTAACCTATCTTTGTTGGTTACAAGTTGATAGAGCGCCATTCCTTTTGCACAGAGGCCGCCTTCACTGGCCGGATGATCAGGATCGCCCTCGGTGTTAATCACTTTTCCTTTGGCATCGGTATGGACAATGATTCCACAGCCGACCGAACAGTAACAGCAGACCGTGGTGGTTTCCTTTGCCCCTTTAATCCGGAGTTCCTGGGCATAGGATTCTACCGGCGAAAGATCGAATCCCAGGCCGCCCATCACGGTCCCTGCGGCCGTGGCGCCAGAAATCTTTAAAAAACTTCTTCGCGTAATCTTCATAGCCAATTATTCACCTTCCTTTCTTAAAATTTTTGAAACGGGAATCTTATTCACCCCCCCCCACAACCCGCTTGAAAATTTAATGGAAATGAAATAGTTAGATGGCAGCAAAGTCTTGTGAAACATAACACAATTAAATTATTTGTCAAGGAAAAAATGCAAATGACAATCTATTTTGATAGACATTGGCAAAAAAATAGATTGATATTCTAAGTTCTCTATGATATTGAAGAATTTAAATTGATGAGGGAGGTGGGAAACCGAGATGGATAAAGAATTGATGGAATTATTGGAGCAGAAATTATTTGTTTTTGCAAAAAGGGATGATGTGGAAAGACTAAGGCAGGAAACCGGAACCAACTTCCGTAAATTAAGGGAGGAGAATAAGGATCTTGTCCTCGGATGGATCGAAGGAATAAAAACAGAAATGAAAGGGTTGAAGAAGGAAGGGAAAGTGGAGATCGATCCCTTCCGTGAGGATATCAAAGAAGAGATGAAAAAACTCGACGGGAAGGTTCAATCCACACTCCTCCAGTCGATTCAATCCATAGAGTCATCCCTTCAGAGGATGAAAGAGGAGACAAGCTCATCCATCGACCGGGCCAGAGAGGAGTTAGGTTCGAATCTTCAGGCCATCAGGGGAGAAACGAATGGCGCCATTCTTCGATCGAGACAGGAGATGGCCTCAGGCCTCCAGTCGATCAAGGAAGAGGGAAGGGTAACTCTTCTTCAATCAAGAGAGGAGCGGAAGGGGGGTTTGGATAAACTGGGAGAAGGAGTGGAAAACCTCAGCGGCCAGATCAAAAAGACAATGGAAGAGATCACAGCATTAAACGAGAAGATCAAAGCGGGGTTTAATGAAGTCAAAGAGGAGTTGGGTTCGATGATAAAGTTTTCCTATGCCGATCTGGAGAAGAGATTCACCACACTGGAGTCACGCGTCAAAGCCCTCGAAAAGCTGGTTTTACCATAACCCCTCCCTACCTCCCCTTATTTTAAGGGGAGGCGAGGCGGGGTTAAGAGGGAAAGAAAGAGGGTTGGTTATGACGAAACATTCTCTTCCCAATCGATTACGCCCCTTTTTCTGGGACTATGATTTTAATGGCTTAACCTGGGAAGAGGATCGAGACATTGTCATCAAACGTATCCTTACATCAGGAGATTGGAATGCAATCAACTTGCTGCGTTCACATATAGGAGACGAGTCCTTAAAGGTGTGGATTCAGCAACACCAGGGGGATGGATTAAATCCACGTCAACTCCGTTTCTGGGAGCTTGTTCTTGGAATCCCCCACCGGCAGGTCAATGCCTGGCTTTCAATGGAAAGGCGAAACATTTGGGAGAAGAGAAATATTTCAAAAAGTTTCACTCAAAGGTCCTGAACGAGCTTTACCAGAAAAAATATTCCGTCCGGGACACCGCCCACCTTCTCTATGGTCTTTCTTTTTTTGATGAGGCGGAAAAAGAGCGGATGCCGAAAACGTATTGGGATGTGGACTGGAAGACTGTTAAAAAAACCATCCAGGGATGGGTAAGAGAGATCGTTTGAATTTTACTGAGACATTTTGATTGGAGTAGGACTCCCCCTGCTATCTAAATTGATAAAACTGTAGGGTGAGGAGTGGATCAAAAATCTCCTCTCAGGCAGGTGCGTAAGATAGAAGGCGCTGCATTCCCCCTCTGCTATAGATTGTTGCCAGCCAATTGATCAGAGAAGTGTTGAAAAGGAAAGACATCGATGCCGTCCTCCGTTCGCAGAACCGGTCCACGGGGATAGACGATGATCCGGCGGCACAATCCTTTTAGCTGTGCCACGGCACGTAAGCCCTTGCACCAAGTGTCCGTGAAAGTCTGACCAGATTTCGCCTCAACCGCTATCAGATCATCTCCGCGAACGAGCAGGAAATCGACCTCGGTTTCGGACCGGCCTGATGGCGCCCAATAATAGATTTCGTCACAGATGCTACGATAGTCCTTATAGGCCCGGAGCAACTGAGCCACCAATCCCTCAAACAGAACGCCCCGTTCCTCCGGAGCGATACTGCCGGTCGAGCGCTTCATGGCCCGCACAATTCCTGGATCGCACCAGTACCATTTGGGCAGTTTCCGTTCCCGCACACGGAGTTTGGCTTCATACGCTGGAAGACGGAAACAAAGGAGTGTTTCAACCAAAATGTCCAGGTATCCTGCGACCGTCGTTCTTGCCAAGCCAGCTTCCCGGGCGATATTGACCACATTGACAGTTTGGCCGTGGAAAAGGGCCGCCAACGGAAGAAAGCGAGCAAATCCAGGCAGGTTTCGAACAAGTGCCTCTGCCTGAATCTCCTCTTTAAGATAGAGTTGTGCGTAAGCCGCAAGGGTGTCTTCCTTTGCAGTTGAGTCCCAGATGATTGGCAGCAACCCACAACGGAGGGCCTCTTCTAAACTGAACTGTATGCCAAGTTCCTCGGGCACAAAGGGATGCATGGATCGGTGCAAGGCACGCCCTGCAAGCAGGTTGACGCCCGCTCGCTTCAGCTTACGAGCACTCGATCCGCAAAGGACAAACCGGAGGCGTTTTTCTTCGGAGAAACGATGCACCTCGTTCAAGAGGCCGGGGAGTCTCTGCACCTCGTCAACGATCACCCATTTTTCGGATGAAACTGCACGCAGTTCGTCTGCGAAAAAATTAGGCATTGCCAGCAGCCTCTGGTAAGTCTCCTCGGAAAGCAGGTCGAACACATAAGCGTCGGGAAAAGTGGCTCGAAGCCAGGTACTCTTCCCGGACCCCCGAGGTCCCATTAGGAAGAAGCTCTGTTGAGGGGCTTTTAGTATTCTTTGAAGCATGCTTTGATATCTATACCGTCATTTTTCAATGAAATTTGACATCATTATAGTCAATTTACTTAATCATGTCAAATTTTTTAACTCATAGTAAAGGGATTTATGACGCACTACACTATATAACCTAATCACATTATTAGCTGTTTTTTGATTTTCTGGAGAGGAGTTTTGCTTCAAGAAGGTATTCAATATCCTGTTGATCTTTAACATTTGCCTTCCTTATCTTTTTCAGCCGGATCAGATCATCAATCGAAGGGATTCGAAAACTGACTTTTTCTCTTACATCCTTCTTGAGAACCGAGTTGCTATAGCAATCTTCAAATTCAATCGTCTCATTCTCAATATTTTTAACGCTTCGCTGGAAAAAGAGGTCATACTTCTTCATCCCGGAGAATCCTGTGACGATGGGTCTCTTTGTGTCAGGAGGATGGGAAAGTTCAAAGTCGAGTTTCTCCGAAAGAAGTAATAGAACCTTCTTCTTATCTTCCGGATGGAGCCAAATATCATGGTCTGCTGTCAGGACAGGCCCCCCATAGAGAATCACCGCTCTCCGACCGATGACCAGGTAGCGGATTTTATGGCGATTGAGCACCCGGACCAGGTCGAGAAATTTAATTTCTTTTTCCAGTTTCATGCTTTTTAGAGCCAAATTTTTTAATAAATTCTTGAATCTCTTCCCACTCTCGATCTATACACTCCAGCCTCTCGACAGGCGAAAATCTCAAGAACCAGAGAAGGTCCTCTTCAAGCTGACGTTGCCGCCACAGAGGAATGTCTTTAAGGGATTTTGGATATTTGAACTTTAATGGGGTCATCAAATTTGACCTCAATACAATATTACCATATTTAAGGAAAAGTTTGAATGCTTTTGTCGGGTTAGTTAAAGAAAGCTTAATTGGGAAGCAATGGGAAAATTCTTCAAAACAAGGCCTGGACGAAATCGGAGGCGTTAAACTCTTTGAGATCATCGATGGCTTCGCCAACCCCGATATACCGGATCGGAATTTTCATTTCCTCCGTAATTCCTACAATGATCCCACCTTTGGCCGTTCCATCCAGTTTCGTCAGTGCAATTCCGGTCACACCGATCGCTTCATTGAAGAGCTTAGCCTGAGAGATGGCATTCTGACCCGTGGTAGCATCGAGGACGAGAAGGATTTCATGGGGTGCGCCCGGGCATTCCCTCCCGACAATCCGCTTCACCTTCTTCAACTCTTCCATCAGATTGACTTTGGTATGGAGCCTTCCGGCCGTATCGATGAAGACCAGATCCGCATTCCTGGCTCTTGCCGCATGGATTGAATCGAAAGCAACGGCCGAGGGATCCGACCCCTTGGACTGTTTGATGAAGTCTGCTCCAACCCGGTTTGCCCAGATCTCCAATTGCTCGACCGCCGCCGCCCTGAAGGTGTCGGCTGCCCCAATCAGGACTTTTTTCCCCCGGGCAGAATACTGGTGGGAAATTTTTCCGATGGTGGTGGTTTTTCCGGCACCGTTGACTCCAACCACCAAAAAAACGAAGGGCTTCGATTTTGAAAAGTCTATGGCCAAGGGGGTCTCGCCCGATTTAAGGGTCCGGAGAATCTCCTGTTTGATAAAGTCTTTCACCTTTTCAGGGTCATTAAGTTCTCCTCGTTTGAGCCCCTGATGGACCCCCTCGATCAACCGGGCAGAAGTCCTGACTCCCAGATCAGCTTCGTAGAGAAGGGCTTCCAGTTCATCAAGGAGATCCTGGTCAATCGTCTTTTTGCCAAGAAAAAGCCGGTCGATCTTTTCAACAAACCCCTGGTGGGTTTTGGAAAGCCCCTTTTTTAATTTATCGAAAAAACCAAACATTTTCCTTGATTTCAGATTTTAAATTTCAGATTTCAAATTTAAAAGTTCTTGTTTTGATGGGTTAGAATCTAACACCTATGGTTATTAAAATCAATTCTGGTGGATTCGTCGTTTCCTGGATGCTGGCAATCATTCAAATAAAAAAGGCGAGGTGGAATGCCTCGCCTTTTAGAAAATTGTCACCCTCTATTACTTTTTATCCTTCACGTCCTCATAATCAGCATCGACCACATCTTCCTGGGCTTTGGGCCGTGGACCTTCATGAGCTTCCGGCCCGGGGCCTGCGCCTGCCGCTCCTTTTTGAGAGGCCTTGGCATACATCGCCTCTGCCAGTTTATGGGAGGAACGGGTCAGCTCTTCCTGGGCGGATTTAATGGCGCTGAGATCGTTCGACTCCATCGCCTTTTTCGACTTTGTGATGGCATCCTCGATATTCTGTTTGTCGGCAGAATCGATCTTATCACCATGTTCCCTCATGGATTTCTCTGTTGTGTAAATAAGGGTATCGAGGTGGTTTCGAGCCTCTGCGAGTTCCCTTCTCTTCTTGTCGTCTGCCGCATGGGCTTCGGCATCCCGGACCATCTTTTTAATCTCTTCCTCGTTGAGACCGCTCGATGCCGTGATCTTGATCGACTGTTCTTTCCCGGTTCCCAGGTCTTTTGCCGAGACATGGACAATCCCATTGGCATCGATGTCGAAGGTCACCTCGATCTGGGGAATGCCCCTCGGAGCAGAAGGAATGCCTACGAGTTCAAACTGGCCGAGGGTCTTATTATCGGCGGCCATCTCCCTTTCACCCTGGAGCACATGGATGGTCACCGCGGGTTGATTATCGCTTGCGGTTGAGAAGATCTGGCTCTTTTTCGTCGGAATGGTGGAGTTTCGCTCAATCAGTTTGGTGGCGACGCCACCGAGCGTTTCGATCCCCAGGGAAAGCGGAGTGACATCGAGCAGAAGCACGTCCTTCACCTCACCCTTGAGGACTCCAGCCTGAATAGCGGCGCCGATAGCCACCGCCTCATCCGGGTTGACGCTCTTATTGGGCTCTTTTCCGAAGATCTGCCTCACCTTCTCCTGGACCCTCGGCATACGGGTCATCCCTCCCACAAGGATCACTTCATCGATCTCCCTCTGTGAAAGCCCGGAATCGGCAATGGCCTGCCGGCAGGGACCTTCGACACTGTCGATGAGATCTTCAGTAAGTTTTTCCAGTTTAGCCCGGGTCAATTTCATGTTCAGGTGTTTTGGCCCTGAGGCGTCCGCCGTGACGAAGGGCAGATTGATATCCGTCTCCATCATATTGGAGAGTTCGATCTTCGCCTTTTCCGCAGCCTCTTTCAATCTCTGAAGGGCCATCCGGTCCTTCCGGAGGTCGATCCCCTGGTCCTTCCTGAATTCATCGGCCAGGTAGTCGATGAGGCGCTGGTCAAAGTCGTCTCCCCCGAGATGGGTGTTTCCGTTCGTCGATTTGACTTCAAAGACACCTTCCCCCAGCTCAAGGATGGAGATATCGAAGGTCCCTCCGCCCAGGTCGAAAACAGCGACCTTCTCATCCTTTTTCTTGTCAAGACCGTAAGCCAGAGACGCGGCGGTAGGCTCATTGATGATCCGGATGACATTGAGACCGGCGATTCTTCCGGCATCCTTTGTCGCCTGACGCTGGCTGTCGTTAAAATAGGCCGGGACCGTGATCACCGCATCGGTCACTTTCTCGCCGAGATAGGCTTCTGCCGTTTCCTTCATCTTCTGAAGGATGAAAGCGGAGATCTCTGGCGGGCTGTAATCCTTATCCCTCGCCCTCACCCAGGCGTCGCTGTTCTTGTTTTCAACGATCTTATAAGGAAGGATTTTGACATCCTTTTGTACTGCAGGGTCGCTATACTTCCTCCCCATCAGCCGCTTGATGGAGAAGATGGTGTTCTCGGAATTGGTAATCGCCTGACGCTTGGCAATCTGGCCGACCACCCTTTCGCCTTTATCGGTGAAGGCAACAACGGAGGGCGTCGTCCGGCCTCCTTCGGGGTTGGCGATGACGACCGGGTCCCCTCCTTCCATGATGGCGACGACCGAGTTGGTTGTTCCTAAATCGATTCCTATTGTCTTAGCCATGGTTTTTCTCCCTTCTTCAAATAGTGAAAAGTTATTCGGTGACCTGAACCTCCTTCGATGGAGACTTCGATACGGAAACGGTTGCAGGCCTTAAGAGCCGCTCGTTCAGGAGATATCCCCTTTGAAATTCGTCAACCACCTGATTGGGTTCATGCTGATCCGTTTCCACAACCAGCATCGCCTCATGGCGAGCCGGATCAAAAGGCTTCCCCACCGATTCAAACGGAGTGAGGCCAAACCGATTCAGAGTCTGGAAGATCTGCTGCAGGGTCAGTCGAATTCCCTCGATCAGGACGCCTGCATCCATCACCTTGTCGGCATGGTTTACCGCCCTTTCCAGATTGTCGATAAAAGGCAGGATTGATTTGATCAGGTCCTCATTCGAAAATTTAGTCCAGTCTTCTTTTTCCCGGGCTGCCCTCTTTTTATAATTCTCAAGGTCAGCGGCAGTTCTCAAGAGCCGATCAAAGTTCTCCTTCGCCTCCTTTTCCTTCTCCTCCAGCCTCTTTTTCAGTTCTTCGACCTCGTGGTCTTTATCGTCTTTCTTTTTCTTATTTTTATGGGATTTTGTCTCAGGGTGATCCTCTGATAACTTATCCCCAACTATTTCCGAGGGGACGGGCCTCTCCTTATTTCCTGAATCACTCATGTTAAGCGCTCCGATTTAATGATAATAGGTTTCCAGAATCTCGCTCAGAAGCGTTGCCGAGTAGTCCACCAGGGGGATAATCCTGGAGTAGTTCATCCTCCGGGGTCCGATGACACCTAAGGCGCCCCAGATCCTTCCCTCGCAACCGTACGTCGAAGTCACGAGGCTGCATGTCTCCATCTCCTGCACCTGGCTCTCCGATCCGATCGAGATCTGCACCCCTCTCGGCGCTATGCACTTATCGAGAAGTTTGACCATGGTGGCCTTCTCCTCAAAGGCCCGGAAGAGGTCGGTCATAATCGAAATATTCCCGAACTCAGGCTCACAGAGAATATTGGTTCTCCCCTCGATGAAGATATCGGTCTCATCAAAGGAGGAGAGAGCCTGTTCTCCCAGTTTGATCGCCTGCTGAAACAGACGATCATAGGCATGCTTCTCCATCCTCATCTGTTCGAGAAGTTTCTCCCTCACCTGGTGGAGGGTGAGACCCGTCAGGAGCCCGTTCAGATCCTCGGACAGATGATCGAGCTCGGATTGGGAAAGATCTTCCTCCATCTCGATGATCCGATTCTGAACAATCCCCGTGGTACTCACGAGGATGGCCAGCGTCAAATATTTTCTCAGTTTCACAAATTCGATATGTTGAAGAACGAGCAGGCTCAACCGGGGCGCCCGGACTATGCCAAGGCAGTGAGAAGAGGCTGAAAGAACCCGGCAGGCCTCCCGGAAGAGGTCTTTTCCCTCGGGTTGATGAATAGGATATCTCGAACGGATCTCATTCTTCTCCTCACCGCTCAACTCGTGGATATCGAGGATATAATCGACATAGAACCGAAACCCCTTCTCCGTTGGAATTCTGCCCGCTGAGGTATGAGGCTGTAAAAGAAGCCCCATCTCTTCCAGATCGGACATAATCCCCCGAATGGTTGCAGGGCTGAGATGGAGGTCCGACTTTCTCGAAATGGCCCTCGAACTCACCGGCTCAGCGGCAAGAATATAGTCTTCAATGACATTCCTGAGAACCTCTTTCATCCTGACCGTTAGAGGAAACATCGCCCTTTTTCAAACCCTTCAATGCTATTTAAAAATGATGTATCAATTTAGTTGTTTGAAACCGTCCTGTAAAATCCCTCCCAACCTCCCTTTGCCCTCCGGGTCAGAGACCGCTCTGGGTCGGAGACCAAAGGGAGTCCCGCGTTTCGCGGGATTTGGCAATGAGGGGTGACCTGCCTGCGCGAAGCCCCGCCTCCAGAAGCCTTGCGGAGGGCAGGCGCTCCGGCGAAGGCAGGGGGGAAATTTTACAATGATGCCTTTTCAGTTAAGAGACTCTTAATATTGCTACTCAAAAAAACAATTCCCCCGATTTACTTTCTTAAGATAATAACGGGGGGAGGGTTTGTCAAGACGGGAAGGATGTTTCGGAAAATTAAAAAACATTTATTATATCAATCTGTTATGTTATTGGAGATCAATCGGAATGGTTAGAAAAGGATGGAGATACTATTTAAAGTGATCAAAACCAAACCGGCGCGGAGAAATTTCCTTGCCATCTTTCCTGATGAGATGGAGCCTCTCTTTTTCTGGGATGATCTCGCCCACATGGGTAATCGGGATAGCTAATGAGCGGGCAAGGGATAGAATCCCTGCCTTTCTTTTAGGCGAAGCGGTGAAGAGAAGTTCATAGTCTTCCCCCCCGCTCAGGGCGATCCGGTAAGGGTCCTTTGAATAGGTACTAACCCATCTCCGATAAGGGCCTGAAAGGGGGATACGGTCTTCCCAGATCCGTGCTCCGACCTTGCTTTCTTCTATGATGTGGAGGGTGTCACTTAAGAGACCGTCGCTCACATCAATCATGGCAGAGGCAAACCGTTTCCCGGCAAGGGCCTGACCCAGTTCGATCCTGGGAACGGGAGAGAGGTGTCTCTCGACCAATCCCTTTGGTTTTTTCCTGAGTCTTTTGTCCTGGAGAACCTTTAATCCTAAGGCCGCATCTCCCAGTGTTCCGGAGACGTAGAGATCATCTCCGATCTTTGCTCCGTTCCTGAAGAGGAGGTTCCCCTTTTTCCCTTCGCCGATCAGACAGATGTTGATGATGATTTTCCGGGAAAGGGAGGTGTCCCCGCCGATCAAATCGACCCCAAACCGTCTCGCCGCATCTTTTAAGCCGCGATAAAAGAGAGAGATAAATGAGAAAGAGAGATGTTTGGGAAGGCCGATGGAGATGAGGAAATATTTTGGAATTCCGCCCATCGCCGCTATGTCACTGAGATTAACAGCAAGGGCTTTTTTCCCCAGACGGAAGGGATCGGTCCAGGACCGCTCGAAGTGGATATCCTCGATGAGGATATCGGTTGTGATGAGGAGGGCCTTTTTGCCACTTTCGACCACAGCCGCATCATCACCAATGCCGCGGATCAGATCGGAACGGGAGACATCCATCCAGTTTCTGATTTTTGCAATGAGCCCGAATTCACCAATGTCCTGAAGTCTTTTTTCAGTTATTTTCAACTCCGAACTCTTGTACGGAACGGTTTGAAACCGTTCCCTACCGAACTCTTAATTTTTTTTAGCCAGTGCGACCCTTAAGACTTCGTCCATATGTTTAACCGGGATGAAGTCCATTTTTTTACGGATGTAAGACGGCAGTTCGACGAGGTCCTTCTTGTTCCGGTAAGGAATGACCACTCTTTTAATGTTGGCCCGGAGGGCTGCCAGCGCCTTCTCTTTGAGGCCTCCCACCGGAAGCACTCTCCCCCGCAGTGTGATTTCACCGGTCATGGCCACCTCCTTTTTGACAGGAATCCCCGAAAGGGCGGAAATAAGGGAGACGGCCATCGTAATGCCGGCAGAAGGCCCATCCTTGGGAATGGCGCCTGCAGGAACATGGATATGAATCTCTTTTTCATTCAGATCGTTTGCCTTGATTCGATAGGCTTTTCCTCTGGAGCGCGCGTAAGTGAGGGCGGCCTGCGCTGACTCCTTCATCACCTCCCCTAAATGACCGGTGAGGATAAGAGAGCCTTTGCCAGGAGTGGTTGACGCCTCCACATGGAGGACCTCGCCTCCGGCCTCTGTCCAGGCTAGACCGGTTGCCACACCAATCTCGTTGCGCTCCTGCTCCTCATCGGGCAGGAATTGAGGCGGCCCCAGGAGTTGATTGAGATTCCTCGAGGTGATTTTCGTCTTCTCCTTCTTCCCCTCCGCCACTTTTCTGGCCACCTTTCTGCAGATCGAAGCCAGCTCTCGTTCGAGGTTCCGGAGCCCTGCCTCCTGGGTATGCTGGGAGATGATCTGGAGAATGGCCTGGTCGGAGATCTCTAAAAGTTTTAGTCCGATCCCGTTCTCCTCCATCTGTCTCGGAAGAAGAAAGATCCGGGCGATCTTCAATTTCTCCAGATCCGTATATCCGGGAATATCGATGATTTCCATCCTGTCTTTAAGGGCAGAGGGAATGGGATCGGTCACATTCCCCGTGGTGATGAACATGACCTGGGAGAGGTCGAAAGGAAGATTGAGATAGTGATCGCTGAAGGCATTGTTCTGCTCGGGATCGAGCACCTCCAGGAGGGCAGAGGCCGGGTCCCCCCGGAAGTCCACACCGATCTTATCGACTTCGTCCATCATGAAGATAGGGTTATTGCTTCCGGCCTGCTTGATTGACTGGATGACCCGTCCGGGCATGGCGCCCACATAGGTGCGGCGATGCCCCCGGATCTCGGCTTCGTCCCTTATCCCCCCCAGAGAGATCCTGACGAATTTTCTTCCCAGGGCTCGGGCGATCGATTTCCCGAGAGAAGTCTTCCCCACTCCGGGAGGGCCGATGAAACAGAGGATCGGGCCTTTGATCTTCTTCTTCAGTTTGTGGACACTCAGGTATTCCAGAATCCGTTCCTTCACCTTTTCGAGGTTGTAATGGTCCTCATCCAAAACCTTCTTCGCCTCTTTGATGTCGAGGTTATTGGGGGTTGACTTGGACCAGGGCATCTCGATCAACCAGTCGAGATAGGTTCGGACAATAGAGGCTTCGGCAGAATCAGGGTGCATCTGCTCAAGCCGCCGCATTTCCTTACGGGTCTCCTTCTCCACGTCCTCGGGCATTTTGGCCTTTTTGACCTTCTGTTTGAGTTCTTTGAACTCCTTGGTGCGTTCATCCGCCTCGCCCAGTTCGCTGCGGATCGCCCTCATCTGTTCCCGGAGATAGTATTCTCTCTGTGTTTTCGTCATCTCCTCCCTTGCCTGGGATTGAATCTTTGCCTGCATGGAGAGGACCTGGACCTCTTTACCGAGGAGGTCGCTGACCGTTCTGAGCCTCTCGATGGGATCGAGGATCTCCAGGATTTCCTGAGCCTTCTCGACAGGAAGCTCCAGATTGGAGGCGACCAGGTCTGCCAGCCTTCCGGGATCATCTACACCTTCGAGGACGAACATCAGATCCGGAGATATGAATTTCCCGTAAGAGGCGATTCTCTCCAGCTGCTCCCTGACGCTTCTCATCAGGGCTTCTATCTCGAGGGTGATCTCCGTAAGGAAGGGATCCTTAATGTTCTCAACTCTTACAAGCAGGTAGGGCGACACCTGGAGCGTTTCTTTAATGGTGGCTTTGGAGAGTCCCTGAATGAGGATCTTGATTTTTCCATCCGGGAGTTTGAGCATCTTTATCACGAGCGCAACCGTTCCCACCCGGTAGAGATCTTTAACAGCAGGCTCCTCTTCGGAAAGGTTTTTCTGGGAAACGAGGAAGATGAGCCGGTCTTTGGCAAGGGCCTCCTCGAGGGATTTAATCGATTTTTCCCGGCTGACAAAGAGGGGAAGAATCATATAAGGGAAGATGACGATATCCTTTACAGGTAGAAGGGGAAGCCTATCCGGAAGTGACAGAAAATCTCTTTCACGTTCTCTTTTCATATCGCCTTAAGATGGTTTCAATAATGTTTGTACTCGAAGACCCTTCGACAAAGGGAAGGATGACGACCTCTCCTCCTGATTCCTCAACCGCCTCCCTGCCAACCGTTGTCTCCTTTGACCAGTCACCGCCCTTCACCAGGACATGGGGTCGGAGAGTGGCGATCAGTTCGAGAGGTGTGGATTCATCGAACAGGATGATATAATCGACACACCAGAGGCCGGAGAGAATCTCTGTCCTTTCCTCTTCGGGGAGGATGGGCCGCTGAGGGCCTTTCAAATTACGGACGGACCGGTCACTGTTTACCCCTACGATCAGAACATCTCCCAAGGATTTAGCTTTCTCCAGATAGCGGATATGACCTACATGGAGGAGGTCAAAACAGCCATTGGTAAAAACGACCTTCTTTCCTCCTGCCTTGAGATCTTTAATGGTCCTGACGAGAGCTTCTCTCTCCTTAATCTTTCCCTTCATTCTCTGTCTTCCTATTCAATAACTACCAGATTTAAAGAGGGTAGTCAACACCGGGGAGGTCCTTTTCTTGACAAACCTCCTGATTTCATTTAGGTTTTAGAAATGAATGGCCGGTTGATTCTTGCCTCGAGGTCTCCCCGCAGATACGATTTGTTAAAACAATTGGGCCTCGATTTCAATGTGATTCACAGTCAAGTCGAAGAGGATTTCCCCGCGGCCGAATCTCCACGGAAACATGTCATTCGATTGGCTGAGGCAAAGGCCATGGATGTCAGCAATCGATATATTGATTGCTGGGTGATTGGGGCAGATACCATTGTCTACGTCGATGGCCAAATTTTGGGAAAACCGAGGAACAAAGAAGAGGCGAGGCAGATGCTCCAGTTGATCAGCGGAAAAGAGCACCGGGTTTTGACCGGCATCTCCGTCCGGCATTCTGATAAAGGAAAGGGTGAGCGTGAAGCAGTTGAGACGGCAGTGAGGGTGAAACCCCTCAGTCCGGTCGAGATGGATTGGTATATCGGAACAGGCGAGCCTTTCGATAAGGCAGGGGGGTATGGCATTCAGGGGATCGGATCATTTATGATTGAATCCATCAATGGGTCCTACACCAATGTGGTCGGTCTTCCGTTATGCGAATTATTGCAGATGCTGGTTCGATTGGGAGCCATCACAATGGCAGATAGCAGGTGGCAGATAGCAGATGGCAGGAAATGACTCAGATTGAAGAAAATATTTTAAGGGTGATGGAGAGGATAGAGAAGGCGGCGAGAAAAGCTGGTAGAAATCCCGAAGAGATTAAACTTGTTGCTGTCTCCAAAACAGTGGAAATCGCAAGGGTTCGGGAGGCTGTCGAAGCAGGGGTTTTAATCCTGGGAGAAAATTATGTTCAGGAGGCGCAGAAGAAGATTGAAGAGATTGGCCATCCTGTTGCCTGGCATTTTATCGGACACCTTCAATCGAATAAGGCAAAATATGCGGTTCGCCTCTTTGATATGATCCATTCTCTGGACAGCATCCCATTGGCGGAAGAATTGGACCGGAGGGCTGAAAAAGAGGGCCGGACGATGAATGTTATGATTGAAGTCAATCTTTCCGGAGAGACGACTAAATTTGGATCCGAAGAGGCCAGGACATTCGATATCGCCCGGAAGGTTCTCAATCTCAGGCATCTCTCCCTGGCGGGATTGATGACCATGCCGCCCTATTTCGATTCACCGGAGATGAGCAGGTCCTACTTCATTCAGTTGCGGGAACTGAAGGAAAAAATGATCAAGGAAGGCGTGCCCGTAAAAGAGCTCTCCATGGGAATGTCAAACGACTTTGAGGTTGCCATTGAAGAAGGGGCGACCTATGTGAGGGTGGGAACAGCAATTTTTGGAGAACGTAAATAAAATATTAGGTCAAGGTTGAGGTTTAGGTTGAGAAAGTCTTTAAAAAACCTTAACCTTATCCTTAACCTCAACCTGCGCCGACTCTTTTTAAATGAATACAACTGATATTATGGCAAAGACTGTTATACTCTTGATGGCCCTTCTAATAGTTATATGCGCCTGCGGTCAGAAGGCGTCTCCGGTGCCGTGGTCATTGGTCGTTCCGAAACGGATTGTTGATCTGGAAGCAAAGTCCAGAGAAGAGCGGATTCTTCTGGAATGGACCTTTCCAAAAGAAAATACCGATAAATCTGTTTTGACGGATCTGGCAGAGTTTAAGATTCTCCGCTCTGAAGGGAACCTGATCGGGGATGAATGCAGGGGTTGCGGGGAGAAGGCGAAGGTGATCTTTGAAGCAAAGCTTGACAGCAAAGGAGAGGACAGGGGAAAGAGGATGTCCCTGCTCATCGAAAACCTGGAAGCAAGAAAAGTCTATGTTTATCAAGTAGTGACGTTAAACCGGAGAGGTTATCCTGGCGCTCCTTCAAATCCTGTTACGGTTTACTGGGATTACCCGCCCCACATGACAAGAGCAGTAAAGGCAGAGCGGGGTGATAAGAGGGTGGATATCCACTGGGAACCCGTATTGGGTGCGACAGGTTATAATATCTACCGGAAGGGAGAGGGGGAAGAGTTTACTTTCCAGCCGCTCAACAGGGAGCCTCTGACAGTGACCCAATATACTGATCTGGGTGTGGAGAATGAGAAAAGATACATCTATTCGGTCAGGGCGGTGAAGCGGGTTGTAAGGACCGATATGGAGGGAAAGGGTTCTTTGAGCTTTCCGATCACACCCACCGACCTTACCCCGCCAGGTTCTCCCCTTGGTCTGGTGGCGGTTCCTCTTAAGAATGGGATGGAGCTCAACTGGAGAAAGAACAGGGAGCCTGATCTTTTAGGCTATTATGTCTACCGGAGACAACCTGGAGAGAAAGAGTTTAAGAGACTAAACCCTGCTCCTCTGACAAAAGAGACCTACCTTGATATGGAAGTTCAAATCGGGCAGGATTATGAATATACAGTGACAGCCGTGGATAACTCCGTTCGTCAGAACGAAAGCCTCCCTTCCGAAGAGGTAAGGGGCAAATACCAATACTAATTATCAATAATCAATAAACAATGATCATTGACCATTGATAAATGACAATTGAAGTTGGAATTTTAGATGCACTATTTTGAGTATAAGAATCACGAACTTCATTGTGAAAGGGTTCCCATTAGCCGCATTGCCGAGCAGGTGGGGACGCCTTTCTATCTTTACAGTTACAGGACCCTGGTGAGGCATTTCAATGTCTTTAATGAAGCCTTTGAAGGGATTCCCCATCTTGTCTGCTATTCCATGAAAGCCAATTCGAATCTGGCGTTGATCCGGCTTTTTATTAACCTCGGCGGAGGGGTCGATGTTGTCTCCGGGGGAGAGTTATACAGGGCTCTCAAAGGCGGGGCGGACCCGCAGAAGATCGTATTTTCCGGAGTCGGGAAGAAGGAGGATGAGATTGAGTGCGCCCTGAAAGCGGGCATCCTCATGTTTAATGTCGAATCCTCCATGGAACTCCATACGATCAATGAAGTGGCAGGCAGGGTGAATAAGACAGCGCCCGTCTCCATCCGTGTCAATCCCGATATCGATGCCAGAACCCATCCCTATATTACCACGGGGCTGAAACAGAATAAATTCGGCATCGATATTCTCCGGGCGCCGATGGCCTATCGCCTTGCCTCCGAATTGCCGAACCTGAAAGTTATTGGAATAGACTGTCATCTGGGTTCCCAGCTGGTGGAGGTGGATCCCTTTGTAGAGGCATTGAAGAAGCTGAAGGACCTGGTCGATGATTTAAGAAAGGAGGGGATGGAGATCCGCTATCTCGATTTGGGAGGCGGTCTGGGCATCACCTACAACGATGAGGAGCCTCCTCATCCCTTTGAATACGCCTCAAACATCCTTGAGGAGATTCGCAGTTTCGATTGCACCCTCATTCTGGAGCCGGGAAGGGTGGTCGTCGGGAATGCCGGGATTCTAGTTTCGAGAGTTCTCTACATGAAGGAGAACGAGGAGAAACGTTTCATCATTGTGGATGCGGCAATGAACGATTTGGTCCGTCCCAGTTATTATGGCTCCTTTCATCAGATTCTTCCCGTGAGGGAGGAGGGCAGGGAGGAGATTGTAGCAGATGTGGTAGGCCCTGTCTGTGAATCGGCGGATTTCCTGGCCAAGGGGCGGAGGATTCCGAGGCTCAACCCCGGCGAGCTGATCGCGGTGATGAGCGCGGGCGCCTATGGGTTCTCCATGGCCACAAACTATAACTCCAGGCCCCGTGTGGCGGAGGTCCTCGTCCGGGATGACGAGATCCATGTTATCCGGAAAAGAGAAGCTTATGAGGATCTGATTCGAGGAGAAGATATCCCGGAGTTCCTTCTGGATAATTCCAAATTTCAAAGTTCAATTGTCAAATGAATGTCAAATCAAGTTCAAATAAGAGATATTTTTACATTTAGGAATTTGTCATTTATTTGACATTTGGCATTTGATATTTGAACTTGTCTCGAACCGGAGGTTCGATGAAGATTCCTTTTATGAAGATGAGCGGAAGCGGAAACGACTTCATCCTCATCGATCATCGAAAACCTTTGATCGGTGGCGATCGCATGAAGGAATTTGCCCGGAAGGTCTGCCAGAGAAGGATCTCCGTGGGCGCGGATGGCCTCATCTTCATTGAAAACTCAGAAAAGGCTGACTTTAAATGGCGGTTCTTCAACGCCGACGGAAGCGAAGCGGAGATGTGCGGAAACGGGGGACGCTGTGCTGCCCGCTTTGCATGGTTGAAAGGGATTGCAGGCCCCCGATTAACCTTTCAGACCCTCGCCGGGATCCTCTCCGCAGAGGTCGACGGGAAGAGGGTAAAACTGGAGATGACCAAACCTCACAGCCTTAAGCTCGATAAAGCCCTCCTGATCGATGGGGAGATGCGGATCCTTTCAAGCATCAACACAGGCGTTCCCCATGCCATCCAGTTTGTAGAGGATCTTGAAGCCGTGGATGTTGTCCGGACAGGAAGATCGATTCGACGCCACCCTCATTTTGCACCGAGCGGGACGAATGCAAGCTTTGTCCGGAGGGAGAAGGATTCTCAATTATCCGTACGGACTTATGAGCGGGGAGTGGAAGATGAAACGTTAGCCTGTGGGACGGGTGCTGTAGCTTCTGCTCTGGTTGCAGCCTTTAAGGGATTCGTGAAATCGCCGGTATCCATCAAAACGAGTGGAGGCGAGGTGTTGATGGTTTATTTCGAGATCGAAGGGAAAGAGGTCAAGACGGTTTTTTTCGAGGGAGATGTCCACATCATCTATGAGGGTGAAATGTGGGAGGAGGCCTGCGAATGAAAGAAAATGTGAAAGCCATCGTCATCGGAGCGGCGGGCAAGATGGGGAGCCGGATCATTCACATCATCAGGGAGACCCCTTCCATTGAACTTTATCGGGCGTTTGAGAGACCGGACCATCCCTCCATTGGAAAGGATATCGGAGAGGTGATTGGTTTGGGAAAGTTAGACGTCCCCCTGGTAGGAGGATTGAAGAAAGAGGGAGGAGATGTGATCATTAACTTCAGCAACCCTGCTGCCTCTCTGGAAAGCCTGGAATTTGCCAGGGAGACCGGCCTTGCCATTGTCATCGGGACAACAGGTTTTAACCATGAGCAGATGGAGAAGACGAAAGCGATTTCGAAGAGCGTTCGATGCGTGCTTGCCCCCAATATGAGCGTGGGGATGAATGTGATGTTCCGGATCGTTCAGGACGTTGCCCGGGTTCTGGGCCCGGAGTATGACATAGAGATTCTCGAAGCCCATCATCGTCTGAAGAAGGACTCGCCCAGCGGGACAGCGGTGAAATTGGGAGAATTGATTGCCAACGCCGTTGGACGGAATCTCAATCAGGTAGGAGTCTATGGACGCAAGGGGATGATCGGCGAAAGGACAAAAGAGGAGATCGGAATGCAGGTGATCCGTGCAGGCGATATCGTGGGAGAGCATACCGTCCTCTTCGGAGGCTCGGGTGAACGGTTGGAGATTATTCACCGGGCTCACAGCCGCGACAACTTCGCACGCGGAGCCATCAAGGCCGCCCTCTGGATCGTCAACCAGCCGAATGGCCTCTACGACATGCAGGATGTGCTGGGGTTGAAGAAGTAAAAAATGTCAAATGTCAAAGTTCAAATGGCAAATTAAATCCAAAACTCAAATGTCAACTCTCCCCATTCCCCCCTTTGCTTAAGGGGGGTGAGGGGGGTTAAGGAGGCCAAATGAAGATCGTTCGTTACCAAGAAGGATCATCCACCCAATGGGGTGTCATCGAAGAGGGCATGATTCGTGAGATGGATGGGGACCCGTTCGGTCAGTTCCATCTTTCGTCCAGGACAATAAAAATGGAAGAGGCGAGGTTACTTTCACCCTGTCTTCCCTCGAAGATCGTTGCCCTGGGGTTGAACTACCGGGACCATGCCGAAGAGGTGAAGATGCCCATTCCAGAAAAACCTCTCCTCTTTATGAAACCATCCACTTCCGTTATCGGACCGGGGGAGGCCATTGTCTATCCGAAGATGTCAAGACGCTTGGATTACGAAGCCGAATTGGCTGTGGTGATCGGGAAAAAAGCAAAGTCCGTGCCGGAGGAGAAGGCAGGCGAATACATTCTCGGATATACCTGTTTGAATGATGTAACGGCCAGGGATCTTCAACCCAAGGATGGTCAATGGACGCTGTCAAAGGGTTTTGACACCTTTGCGCCCATCGGCCCATGGATCGTGACCGATATCGATCCTCACCATCTGGAGATCGCCGCCTTCCTCAACGGTGAGAGACGACAATATTCAAATACGAAGAATCTCATCTTCGGCCCCCATCGCTTGGTGAGTTATATCTCCAGCGTGATGACCCTTCTTCCCGGAGATGTGATTGCCACAGGGACCCCTTCCGGAATAGGACGGATGTCCGTCGGAGACAGGGTCGATGTGGTGATCGAAGGCATAGGCGCTCTGACCAATACGATTGTGGCTGAGGAATGATCGGAGGATTGGAGATGAATAGAAAGAGATCAATTGCACTCTATCGAAGGGCGCTCGGATTAATTCCAGGAGGAGTGAACAGCCCGGTCCGGGCTTTCAAGGCCATCGGCATTCCACCCGTTTTTATCGAGAGAGCTAAGGGATCAAAGATCTGGGATGTGGATGGAAATGAGTATGTAGACTATGTGGGGTCATGGGGTCCGATGATCATGGGCCATGCCCATCCGAGGATTGTGAGAGCGCTGAAAAAGACAGCCCCGAAGGGAACGAGTTTTGGCGCTCCCACTCCTCTGGAAGTTGAGCTTGCAATGAGGGTGAGAAAAGCCTTTCCTTCGATGGAATTAATGAGGATGGTCAGCTCCGGCACAGAAGCGGTGATGAGCGCTATTCGAGTGGCAAGAGGATATAAGGGAAGGAACAAGATTCTCAAATTCGAGGGATGTTATCATGGTCATGGAGACAGTCTCCTCGTTAAAGCAGGCTCCGGTGCCACCACCTTTGGCATTCCTGATAGTCTTGGAGTCCCCGAGGATTTGGCCAGGCATACATTAACAGCCCCCTATAATGATTTGGAAAAGGTAAAACATTTGGTCAACCAGTATCCGGAGCAGATTGCCTGTATCATTGTGGAGCCCATTGCCGGCAATATGGGGGTGATCCTTCCTGAAAAGGGATTCCTGGAAGGGTTGAGAAAGATCTGTGACGAGAAGGGGATTCTTTTTCTCTTTGATGAGGTGATTACGGGGTTTCGAGTAGCTTATGGGGGCGCTCAGGAGCTCTATGGGATTAAAGCGGATCTCACCTGTCTCGGGAAGATTATCGGAGGAGGACTTCCAGTGGGCGCCTACGGCGGCAAAGAAAAGATTATGGAAAGTGTGGCTCCTCTTGGAGGTGTCTATCAGGCAGGGACGCTCTCCGGAAATCCTCTTGCAATGGCCGCAGGAATAGAGACACTCGAAATCCTGAAGTCAAGAAGAGTTTACCATGACCTGGAAAAAAAGACCTCTTATCTAACAGAAAGAATCTTTGAAAGCGCTGAAGAACAGGGGGTTCCTGTTTCCATCAATCGGGCCACGGGGATGTTCACGCTTTTTTTTACAGGAGGTACAGTGAGAGATTATTTTTCAGCAAAGACGAGTGACACCAAACGGTTCGCCAAGTTTTTTACCGAGATGCTGGACCAGGGGATCTATCTTCCTCCCTCCCAGTTTGAGGCCTGGTTTATCTCGTTGGCCCATACACAAAAGGATTTGGATAAAACCATCGAAGCCTGCGATACCGCCTTTAAAAAGATTTGATATGCCGGCTGATTGAAATTCATATTTTCTTATCAATTTAGCTGTTTGAAAAAACTTGTAAAATCCCTCCTCACCTCCCTTTGCCAAAGGGAGGAAAAAGGATTTCCCCCTTTTGACAAAGGGGGATGAAGGGGGATTAGATGTTTTTTTTCAAAGCCCTAAATTGATACCTATTTTCAATTTGACACTCCTCACCCATTAAATGCTCCGATGAAAGATGAACGGATCCGAGTCCTGAACGAGAAGTTTCATTTCTCCGGTTTTCGAAAGTGGCAGGAGGAGATCATCGATGTCCTCCTGAGAAAACGCGATGCGGTTGTGGTCATGCCCACGGGAAGCGGCAAATCGCTCTGTTACCAGTTGCCGGCGCTGCTCCTGGACGGGGTGACACTGGTCGTCTCGCCCCTGATTGCATTGATGAAAGACCAGGTGGATGGACTCGTGCAGAATCAAGTTCCTGCCACCTTCATCAACAGCGCATTGACCCCTTCCGAGCAGGGTCAGAGACTGAGGGAGATTCAACAGGGCAGGTATAAACTGGTTTATATTGCTCCTGAGCGGTTTCGGAATCCCGGATTTATGGAAGGGATTCAATCCTGCCGAGTTTCACTCTTTGCCGTTGATGAGGCACACTGCGTTTCCGAGTGGGGGCACGATTTTCGTCCGGATTACCTTCGACTCAAAGGGGTGGTTGAAAGACTGAGCCATCCGCCTGTTGCCGCGCTGACAGCAACAGCCACTTCTGATGTCCGCCGTGATATCATCACGCAGTTGGGCCTCAAACAACCGATCACCTTCGTTGCCGGTTTTGATCGGCCCAATCTCCGTTTTAAGGTCAAAATGGTGGAGGGGGAGACAGATAAGATCGATGCCGTTTTGAACCTGCTCAAAAGGGAGGCACAAAGGGGAATCATCTATGCCGCTACGCGTAAGAATGTGGAGAGTTTAACCTCGGCATTACGATTCCATGGTTACAAAGCGGGAGGTTATCACGCCGGCATGGAGATGGAGTCCCGCAAATCTGTCCAGGACAGTTTTATGGAGGGAAACCTGCCGGTGGTCGTGGCGACAAACGCCTTTGGCATGGGCATCGATAAGGCGGACCTCCGTTTTGTCATCCATTATAATATTCCCGGCTCCATCGAGGCCTATTACCAGGAGGTCGGCCGCGCCGGCCGTGACGGCAAACCTGCTACCTGCCTGCTCCTCTTCAATTATGCCGACACTTTCACCCAGGAATTTTTTATCGATGGAAGTTATCCGCCCCGGGATATGATAGAGCAGACGTACCAGGTCATATGCGATATCGGTACGGATGAAATTGAGATGACCCAGAGGGCCCTGGCCGGGCGCATCGGACGGAAAAAATCGAATGAGATGGCTGTCTCTTCATGCTTGAAGATCCTTGAGAAAGCCGGCCACATTGAGCGTGGATCGGAAGGGGAGCATCAGGCCAGGGTGACACTGCGTGTCGAGCCGGAGGAGCTTCAGCGACAGCTTGAGGGAAAGAGCAAATATCAAAAAGAGATTTTCGATTATTGTCTAAATGTCCTGGAGGGATCAAAAGACAGGACCCTTCTTGTGGACCTAAATGTGATGGCCGAACACCTGAATCTTTCGCCGGAGCAGTTGAGGCGGCATTTCTCTGCGCTTCATCAAGCCGGGACAATGGAATATCGACCGCCGTTTCGTGGCCGGGGTCTGAAAATATTGTCACGGGTTCCTGTCTCGGAACTGAATATCAATTTTCAAGAGATTGAACGGCGGAGTCTTTTTGAGCGAAAGAAACTTAAAAAGATGATCGATTATGCCTATACCGACCAATGTTTAAGACGGTTTATTCTCGAATACTTCGGCGAACGGATCACAGGCAATAGTTGTGATAACTGTTCTAACTGTCTGGAGGAGGGCGAAACTCACACCTTCAGGATCCCTATTAGAAAAGAAAGGATTGTTAAGGAGAAACCTCCCAAGAAACTTCCGGAGACATTTCCTGAAGAATTGGGCCTGCCCTGCCATGAAGATCTATTCGCTTCCCTGAAGGAGATGCGTCTCAAACTTGCTCAGGCATCCAACCTCCCTGCCTTCGTCATCTTCCATGATCGAGTGCTCAGGGCCATCAGCCGGCAATTACCCCAAACAACCTCTGAATTGCTTAGCATCAAAGGCTGCGGGGAGTATAAGGTGTCGGCTTATGGGAATCAGACACTTGAAACGGTCGGGGGTTATCTTAAAAACCATCCCGAGGCAAAGCCCCTACGTGAGTCTGATGGATCTGCGGCAATGCAGCCTGTGGTGAAAAAAACTACCGGGGGAAGCACGGTTGAGATCACATGGATGCTATGGGAGAAGGGAGGGACTCTAAAAGAGATCGCCCAAAAGCGGGGGCTTACTCCATTGACGATTTCCGAGCATCTTGTTCAGCTTATTGCCGAAGGACGTTCAATCGATCTTAACCGGATTCTTTCAAAGGAGCGAATCGCCCTCATTGAAGAAGCAATTGTCAAGGCGGGAGGCGAACGCCTGGCTCCGATCAAGGCCCTGCTTCCTCAGAATGTCAGCTATGACGAAATCCGTCTGGTCGCAGCCCATTATGGTCAGAAGGCCAAAGGAAAAAATGAAAAGAGATAGCTAACCCATTAAAAGGAATGGGTTGTCATCCCGTCACCCCCTTTTTTTATTTATCTATTGCTCTTTTTTAAGGGATGTTATAATTTTATAAAAAATAATCTGATTTAAATCCATAGCCAGACATGCAATTAACTGAAGACCAGCAACAAAAGATTGAAGAAGTCGGGAGGAAGCGCCGTTTAAAGTTCATTCTGCTTCACGGCTCTTATGCTACCAACAAAATGAAACCGGATAGTGATTTAGACATAGCTCTTCTCGGGGAAAAACCGATCGAACTTGAAGAATTGTTAGACATATACAGCGATTTGGCAGAAATCTTCGGGGATAATCCCCGGCGTGAATTGGACATCAAATCGCTTCATAAAGCCGACCCTCTTTTTTGCTATCAGGTTGCCAAGGACAGCCAGCTGCTTTATGGAGATCTTACCGATTTCAATGAGTTTAGAGCCCATGCCTTTTCTAATTATTTTGACAGTAAAGACTTGTTCCACTTGGAAAAAATATTAATCCAAAAGTTCCAAAATTACCTAAACCAAAAATATGCCCGTTGATACTCATTTTATTCGAAGAAAGATTAAACTGATTCAAGAAGACCTATCCGTATTAGAGGATCTTGCCCATTATTCGTTTGAAGAAATCTCCGGAGACCCTATTAAATATCTGGCTGTGGAACGATTATTGGAAAAGATCATCATGCGGGCCATTGATATTAATCAACACATGATTGCTGAGCTCGGAAGAGGGGATGAGCGAGTGAGGGGTTATGAAGATACGTTTTACATCCTCTCTCAATTTGGAATTTATAGCGAGGAATTCGCCAAACAGATTGCTCCCAGCGCTGGCTTAAGGAATCGTCTGGTTCATGAGTACAATAATACAAGGCGGGATATCATTTACAAATCGGTCGAAGAGGCAATCCGCCAATATGTAAAATACTGTGATTCCATTTTGAAATTTATCGAGCATAAAACTTTTGGATAACTCTTTATTTGGTGGACTTAGGTACTTTACCTCTTTCGGCACCCCTGCTTCGAAAACGGGCGTTCTTATCTACGGAGGCGAGGCAAGATATCAAAGAGAGAATTTCATCATCCGCCTCTGGTATCAGTGTGCATAAATTTATCAAATATCAATGGTAGACCCCATTTATCGTAACTGCCGCACCATGTCTAACCATATCAAAATTAATTGCCCATATAAAATGTATTTTTTAGCTTTGACCCTAATTGTTCTTCTTCTGGTGGAGGAAAGGCGCTGGGTAAAAAAACATAGCTAACCCGTCAGCCCGTCATAGGAAATTGTCTGCAACATCGCAAATGAAAGGGGATTCATTCATGGTGAAAAACGAAGTGCTTATTAAAGGAAAGATGCAAGAGCTTATAGAGAAAACTACTGGATTTTGTGAGGCATATCTTGACGCAGATTATGAGCAATTATGTGAAAATCTTATACAAAAGATGTCGCGCAAACGAACAACCCCATTTCTTTCAGGAAGACTTGAAATTTGGGCAGCAGCCATTGTCTATGCAATAGGTAGCATCAACTTTCTTTTTGATAAAAGTTTCAGACCCTATGCTACGGCTGGGGACATATCCAGGCATTTTGGAACAACAAAAAGCAGCACTTCGCAGAAAGCAAAGGTTATTCGGGATATGTTCGGATTAAATTATTGGGACAAAGAGTTTTCTACAGGCCACATGAAAGAAACCAATCCATTTTCTAATATCGTAATGGTTAATGGATTAATCGTTGATAAAAAGTTTTTGTCTCCTGAAATTCAGGAAATAATAGATGATAAGGAAAATCGCAAAAAATGAATATGCAGGCAACTTCCGTTAACATGGCACAAAAGAAAACAGGGACAAGTTTTGGGGCACCCATTAGTGATAAGTTTGAATCCGGGGAGACAAAAATACCATATCTCCAATACCCCAAAACGATTCAATAAATATCCAATTGTATTTTGATGGCCTCTTCAATTCTGCGGATATCTTCTTCTGAGAGAAAGCCAGCACGTTTAAAAAGTCGTAACTTGCTTACAGTCGCCAGTTGATCGGCCATGGCTTTACTTTCCTTCCCCTCAAAAACCACCAATGCCTCGCTGGGATAGAGACGATCTGTCTTGCTGGTTAGAGGAACAACCTGAACTCGATTGAGGAACTTATTTGAAGCATTATTACTGACGATGACAGCAGGGCGCTTCTTTTTGATTTTCCCACCAATGGAAGGATTAAAATTAACCCACCAGACCTCACGCCGTTTCATTGGCAATGTCCTTAAAAGTGATTTCTGCCCACTCTATGGCTTCCTCCTCCCGTTTTTTATCCTTTGCCATTTGGGCATAGGCCGATTCGAGATTGGGACGCACTACATGTGGGCGCACCAGTTCTTCAACAAATTTGCTGATTTTGTGGGGGCCTATGGTTTTGTGGAGACCCTCATAAACTTCCTCATCCACAGTTATTGTCAACTTTTCCTGCATTAAAATCCGCCTGTTTCTTTACGTGTAGTCTATGTATAGTATTTGGAGATGTCTATACAAAAAATAGAATGCTTCTTCATTGACCGACCTGTTTTAATTTAGTAGAATCCCCCAAAACCCCAAAGCTTACGAATGTTAGCGAATTGTTCAAAAATGGAAAGGGATGGAGGGAGACATGACACCCAAATACATCGGATTATTTTTGTCACTTTGCTTTTTGTTTATTACTTGGACTTATGCAGAAGATGGGTCTCGGGTTGAGATGTTTTCTCCTCAGGGCACGGTTAAAAATGTTCGTCAGGTAAGTGTCCGTTTTTCAGAACAGATGGTGCCCTTCGGTGACCCACGAGTCCTTGTCGAACCCTTCGATATCGATTGCTCTGAAAAGGGAACCAGCCGCTGGGCAGATGGAAAAAATTGGGTATTTGATTTTGAGAGAGATCTTCCCGCAGGGATTCGATGTGAGTTTCAATTAAGGCCCAACCTGAAGACCCTTTCCGGACAGGAGGTCACAGGCCAGAAGGAATTTTCCTTCTCCACAGGTGGCCCTGCTATTAAGTCGTCTACCCCTTATGAAGGGTCGCAATATCTTAATGAAGAGCAGATTTTTGTCCTGCCCTTAGATGCAGAACCTGATGAAGAATCTGTGATTCAAAATGTCTTTTTCTCTATTGAAGATATCCAGGATCGTGTAGGGATTAAGTTCATTACTGGGAGGGAGAAGGAAGAGATCTTGAAGGCTCTTTTTAGATATAGGAAGCCCCCACCCCTTCCGATCATCCTAATCCAGAGCAAACAGCGTTTCCCATCCAATGCAAAAGTCAGCCTGATCTGGGGCAAAGGAGTGATGTCAAAGGCAGGTGTGCCAACAGACCAGGATCAGATATTTCGTTTTCAGGTCAGAAAACCCTTCTCCGCAGAGTTTAGTTGTGAAAGAGAACATAAGGGATCAGGATGTATTCCTCTCTTGCCGATGCACCTCTACTTCTCCTCTCCTATTTCGTTGGATCAGGCAATGAGTATCGTATTAAAAGGGCCTGACGGGAGGATTTGGAAGCCACAATTTGGAGAAAGGGAGGAGATCACCGGAGCTGTTTTCAAAGGTCCTTTCCCAGAGAATACGAATTTCAGCATCGAACTTCCACCAGGGCTTAAAGATGTGACAGGCCGACCACTCGTCAATGCGGATAAATTCCCACTCTCTGTACAAACTGAGGCGTATCCTCCCCTGGCAAAGTTTTCAGCAAGATTTGGGGTTGTAGAACTGAAGCCTGAGCCTGTGCTTCCCGTAACGTTAAGGGACCTGGAGCCTGAGGTGAAGGCAACCATGTTAAAAATTGGCGAAGAGAAGGGGATTGTTGGAAAGGTGCTGGGAAAGGTCCTGAATGTTCAACCTGAAAAAGGAGAAAGCATTCAGGGCTGGTTGAGGAAGGTGGCTTCTGCTTCGAGAGAGAAATCCATTTTTAGTGACGGAAAGGGAGTGAAAGATTTTAAAATCCCCAAACCCCTGGGGGCTCATGCTTTTGAGGTGGTTGGAATTCCGTTTAAGAAACCCGGTCTCTACATTGTTGAACTTGAGAGTGCCCTCTTAGGAAAATCTCTCCTCGGTTCACAACGACCTATGTATGTACCCACGGCAGCCCTGGTGACCAATCTCTCTGTTCACTTTAAATGGGGAAGGGAATCCTCATTGGCTTGGGTAACGGCTCTTGATACAGGTGAGCCTGTGAAAGAGGCGATGGTGACGGTAAGGGATTGCCAGGAAAAGGTCTTATGGCAAGGAAAGACAGACGCCAGCGGGATCGCACGAATCGAAGGAACATTGCCTTCACAGGGAGAGCTTCCAAGATGTGAGTTTAAAATAAACGATCATTATGTTTATCAGGAGATGGGTGCTCTCCACTCTCTTGAAGGAGGCCTTTTTGTCACGGCGCAAACCTCTGAAGATATGGCCTTTGTTCATTCTGGTTGGGATAATGGGATCGAACCCTGGAGGTTCAATCTTCCCAATGAGTTTTACTCAGGTCCATTCATCGCTCACACCATTTTTGATCGACCATTGCTCCGTGCCGGTGAGACAGTCCACATGAAACATTTTTTTCGCCAACATACGATGAAAGGATTTTCGGCAGTTCCCAATCCTCAAATGCCTGATTTTATTTCCATCGAACATTACGGAAGCGGGCAGAAATACCAGTTTCCATTGAAATGGGATGCGAATGGAGTTGCTGAGACGACCTGGATGATTCCCAGGGAGTCAAAACTCGGATTTTATGAAGTTCGCCTGTTGAAAAAGGCAGAGACCGATCAGAGAAAAACACCCTCCCGGAGGGACCCTCGAGAGTGGACCTCTGGACGATTCAGGGTTGAGGAGTTTCGAGTTCCCCTCTTAAAAGGGATCATCCAGCCACCCAGCGAACCGTTGATCAATGCCAGAGAGGTCTTGCTGGATCTGAGCATCCAGTATCTTGCGGGGGGAGGGGCAAGTCTCCTTCCCATCAAATTGCGAAGCGAAATCAGGCCTAAAACCATTCCGTCTTTTGAAGGATTTGATGATTTCATCTTTAGCAATGGATCGGTCAAAGAAGGGCTTACTCGAAGGGGAGAGCCTCTGGGGGTTGAGGAGTCTGAACAAGGGATGGAAAGGGAGGAGAGAATCCAGGAGAAAAAGGAGAAGAAACTCCCGACCATTGACTTGGTTCTGGATAAGTCCGGTTATACACAGACGCCGATCTCCAATTTGTCAAAAGTTGAAAGCCCCAAAGAGATATTGACTGAAATGGAATTTAATGACCCCAGCGGAGAGATTCAGACCGTTTCTTCAAAAATTCCACTCTGGCATTCTAAATATCTCATCGGAATCAAGCCGGATTCATGGGCTGTCTCGAAGGATTTTTTTAAATTTCATATTGCCGTGGTTGACCTTTCCGGCAAACCCGTTTCAGGAGCGCCGGTGAAAGTTGAACTTTTTGAAAGAAAAATCTATACCCACCGGAAGCGTCTTGTCGGAGGATTCTATGCCTACGAGCATTCGACAGAAATAAAGAAGGTTGTCGCTCTCTGTGAGGGAAAAACTGATTCGAAAGGGCTCCTGATCTGCGAATCTCAATCCCCTGTTTCCGGAAATGTGATCCTTCAGGCAGAGAGCCTTGATGATGCTGGGAATAAGACGGTCGCTCACAGGGATGTCTGGGTGGCTGGAAAGGACGAGTGGTGGTTTGAGGTTGGGGATCATGACCGGATTGACCTCCTTTCCGAGAAGAAGAGATACGAACCCGGTGAGAAAGCAACCTTTCAGGTGCGGATGCCGTTCAGGAATGCAATGGCTCTGATCACCGTGGAAAGAGAAGGGGTGATAGAGGCATGGGTGAAAAGGATCTCAGGGAAGAGGCCTGTTGTTGAAGTGTCCGTGAAAGGGACCTATGCCCCTAATGTCTTTGTCTCTGTTCTGGTTGTGAGAGGACGACTGCCGTGGATCAAGCCGACCGCCATGATCGATCTTGGAAAACCTGCTTATAAACTTGGTATTTCTGAAATCAGAGTGGGATGGAAGGATCATGAGCTGAAGGTGAGCATCTCTTCCGACCGGAAAGTCTATCAGGTTCGACAGAAAGCAAGGGTCAATATCAAGGTCAGAACCTCCGACGGGAAAGTTCCTCCCCCGGGGAGCGAGGTTGCTCTTGCTGCAGTGGATGAAGGATTGCTTGAGCTGATGCCCAATCAAAGCTGGGAAATCCTCTCTGCGATGATGGGCCGGAGGGGTTATGGCGTTCATACCTCAACTGCCCAGATGCAGGTCATCGGAAAACGCCACTTCGGATTGAAGGCATTTCCTCCAGGAGGAGGCGGAGGAAGGCAGTCCACAAGGGAGTTATTCGATACCCTTTTGTTATGGAAAGGCCGTGTATTACTGGATGGCAATGGAGAGGCGACAGTTGAAGTGGTCCTGAATGACTCGATCACCAGTTTCAGGATTGTAGCGGTTGCGAGTGGTGGGCTAAGTCTCTTTGGGACAGGTTCCACCTCGATTCAATCTACGCAGGATTTGATGATCTTATCCGGGCTTCCTCCTTTGTTGAGAGAGGGTGATCGATTCAGGGCAGGATTTTCACTTCGCAATACAACAAAACGGAATTTGGAATTAGACGTTTCTGTAAAGGCCGAAGGTATTTCACAACCCTTTAGCCCCATGGCGGTTTCTTTAACCCCCGGGGAATTAAAAGAGATCGGATGGGATGCGATTGTTCCACTCAATGTTGAAATGCTTCGCTGGGAAGTGGAGGTGAAGGAGAAAGCCGCTGAATTAGGAGATCGGATCAAGGTAACGCAGAGGGTGATTCCTGCCCTTGCGGTGAGGACTTTTCAGGCGACCATCGCCCAGGTGAAAAAGGAATTTAAGACCTCTGTGGAACGACCTAAGGACGCACTTCCGGGCCGTGGAGGTGTAAGGGTGAGTTTGCGGCCCAAAATTAATGAGGGATTGAATGGCGTCCTGGAATATATGAAGTGGTATCCCTATGGATGCATGGAGCAGAAGGTCTCAGTGGCTGTTGCACTCCGAGATGAAAATCTTTGGAAGAGATGTCTGTCTGAGCTTCCTTCTCATCTCGACACGGATGGTCTGGTGAAATATTTTCCCCCCTGTCTCTATGGAAGTCCGACATTGACCTCCTACATCATCGCCATCGGTGACGAGGCAGGATGGAATATACCCGATGAGGCAAGAGAGAAGATGGAAACAGGTCTCAGGAGGTTTATTGAAGGATCGATCATCCGGTATTCTCCAATTCCGACAGCAGATCTTTCCATTCGAAAATTAGCGGCGGTAGAAGCCTTATCAAGGAGTAAGAAGGTGGAGCCGAAGTTATTGAGTTCCATCTCCATTGAACCCAACCTCTGGCCAACCTCTGCGGTGATCGATTGGTTGAATATCCTCCAGAATGTTCAGGCCATTCCGAATCGTGAGGAACGAAAGAAAGAGGCGGAGCAGATCATCCGGTCCCGTCTCAATTTTCAAGGGACGGTCATGAATTTTTCGACAGAAAGGTCAGATGGTTTATGGTGGCTCATGGTCTCCAATGACGTGAATGCTGTACGTGTCGTCCTATCACTTCTTCGCTCAGACAACTGGAAGGAGGATATGCCGAGATTGGTTCAGGGGGCGTTGGCCCGGCAGAGGAGGGGAAGATGGGACTTGACCCTGGCCAACGCCTGGGGGGTTCTTGCCATGGAAAAATTTTCAAAGGTCTTTGAAAGCATTCCAGTCTCTGGCTCAACTCATACGACTTCATCTGCAGAATCTTTTACGACCGACTGGAATGCAGCACCCAAAGGGAAGAGTTCTTTAATGCATTGGCCCAATAAGAAAGAAGAACTTTCTATCTCCCATCAAGGGGACGGGAAGCCGTGGGTGACCATACAGAGTCTTGCGGCCATTCCTCTGAAAGAACCGTTCTTCAGTGGATATAAGATTAAGAAGACGATCATCCCGATCGAACAGAAACAATCCAAGCAATGGAACCGAGGAGATATCATTCGAATGCGCCTGGAATTGGAGGCTCAGGCTGATCAAACCTGGGTTGTGGTGAGCGATCCTATTCCTTCGGGAGCAACCATTCTTGGAAAGGGGCTGGCAAGAGATTCACAACTCCTCACCAAAGGAGAGGAGAGAAAGGGCTGGGTCTGGCCAGCCTATGAAGAACGTTCCTTTGAAGCCTTCCGGGCCTATTATGAGTATGTTCCCAAAGGACAATGGGTCGTCGAATATACCCTCCGGCTGAATCAGAGCGGAGTTTTTCAACTCCCGACAACGAGAGTAGAGGCGCTCTATTATCCGGAGATGTTCGGAGAGATCCCAAACCAGACGGTTGAGGTCCTTCCATGAGGAAACGATTTTTCTTGATTCTCATCCTTTTTTTAGTCTTGACCGGGGAGGCCCAAGCCCTGCCTACTTATGACGAGGTTCGGCAGTCTCATGTAAAATCAGATTCTCTTTTGCTTGACCGGCATGGAGGGGTCCTTTATGAATTGAGAACGGATAAAACTCGAAGAAGGCTCGACTGGATTTCTTTGAAGGACATATCACCTGCCCTGAGGGTTGCTATGATTAAAGCAGAGGATAAACGATTCTATGAACATCCAGGGGTGGATTATAAATCGATAGGGGCTGCACTCATTAAAGGACTGACTTCAGAGAGCCTGCGAGGAGCAAGCACGATCACCATGCAATTAGCTTCCCTTTTGGATAAAGAACTCCAACCTAAAAAAGAGAGAAAATCAATATGGCAGAAAGGAAAGCAGGTTCTCAAGGCATGGGAGATTGAGAAATGTTGGTCAAAAGAGGAGATCTTAGAAGCTTACCTCAACCTCATCACATTCCGAGGAGAACTTCAAGGGATTGCCGCGGCTTCGAGAGGATTATTTGGAAAAGATCCTCATGGATTGGACCAATCAGAATCCCTCACCCTGGCCGCCTTGATCCGATCCCCCAATGCTTCATCGTCAGAGTTAATCAAAAGGGCTTTACATCTCAATAGAGTAATGGAGTCGAAGGTTGGCGAGGAAGAGATTCATTCTAAGGTGAGGCAGATATTTTTAGGACCGAATTTACTCCGTCTACGGGAGAATCTTGCCCCGCATGTTGCGAGGCAATTATTAAAGGGAAAGCCCCATGGATCCACCATCATTTCTACTCTGGACAGCGAAACGCAGCGATTTGCTCTGGACCGATTGCTGCATCACCTTCATCCGTTGAGGATGCAGAATGTGAGGGACGGAGCAGTTCTGGTCGTGGAGAATCAAACGGGGAATGTCTTGGCCTATGTAAGTTATAGTGGAGAACCTTTGTCTTCCCGGTTTGTCGATGGAGTTCAAGCTAAAAGACAAGCGGGTTCTACCTTAAAACCTTTTCTCTATGGCCTCGCCTTTGATCAACGGATTCTTACCCCGGCCTCTCTTCTGGATGATTCGCCTCTTGATATCGCCGTCTTGAGCGGAATCTATCAACCCAGAAATTATGACTCCCAGTTCAAAGGGTTCATCACTTCAAGAGTCGCCCTGGCTTCCTCTCTTAATGTCCCTGCCGTCAAGGCCTTATCTTTGATCGGCATTGAACCCTTCTTGAGTAGGCTGCGGCAATTGGGAATAAAGGGGCTTAACGAATCAGGTGATTTCTATGGACTTTCCCTTGCCCTGGGTTCAGCGGATGTGAGCCTCTGGGAGCTTATCAATGCCTATCGAACCCTGGCCAATGAGGGGATATGGAGTGAACTCCGGCTCATTTATCAAGAAAATCGATTAGACCAGAAAAGGCGGATATTTTCAAAAGAAGCATCCTTTCTGATCTCGGATATCTTATCTGACAGAGATGCCCGGAGTTTCACCTTTGGCCTTGAAAATCCATTATCCACCCGCTTCTGGACCGCCGTGAAGACCGGCACCAGCAAGGATATGAGGGATAACTGGTGTATTGGATATTCGAGGAAGTATACGGTGGGTGTTTGGACAGGAAACTTTTCCGGAGAGCCGATGTGGAATGTGAGTGGCATTTCCGGGGCGGCTCCCGTCTGGATCGAGGCGATGAATTTTCTTCATCGAAATGAATCCATTGCAAAAAAAGAAGCCCTTCCAAATCTTGTGCAAAGAGAGATTGAATTTTCGCAAGGCATTTCACCCTCCCGGGAGGAATGGTTTATCCGAGGGACAGAACCTAATTCAAAGGATCAGAAGATAGGTCAATTCAATCCGAGAATCGTCTACCCTCCTTCCGGGACGGTGATCGCCCTTGACCCTGATATCCCTCTTGAACTTCAAAAAATCTTCTTCATCTCTCAGAGCAATGAGAATGACTTCCAATGGGTATTGAATGGGCTTCCTATGGAGATGTCAGGTAAGACAATCCCCTGGACTCCAAAAGCAGGGAAATATCTGCTGGCTATTGCGGATGGGAAGGGGAAAGTTTTAGATTTTATATGTTTTGAAGTGAAGGGTCCGGAGACAAACCGTAACATATTGTTCATAGGTGAGAAAGGAGCATTTGCCCATTGATTAATATCTACATTGCGAGGCATGGGGAGACGACGTGGAATGCGGAGGGAAGGATTCAGGGCTGGAGTGATCCAGAGCTGAGCCCCTTAGGTTACGCCCAGAGTCTGTCTCTGCTCGAACATCTCAAAGCTCGACCCCTCAGAGCCATCTACAGCAGTCATCTCCAGAGGTCCTATCTCACCGCCCAGCCCATTGCCCGGCATCTTGGGCTTCCCATTCTAAAACAGGCCGAACTCAAAGAGATTGCCTTCGGAATACTGGAGGGGAAGTACCTTTTCCAATTTGATGAGGAGCTTAAGAATGAATGGAACCGTTTTAGAGAGGACCGTTTTTCCTACCGGATTCCCGGAGCGGAGAATTATTCAGATGTGGCCCTTCGATTAAAGCCTTTTATGGAAAGAATCTTGCATCAACATGAAGGCGAGGAGATCCTGATTGTCGGCCACCGGGTCGTCAACCGGCTGCTGATCGGGATGTTTCTGGAATTCCCTCTGGAGAAGACCCTCAAGATCGAACAGACCAATGACTGCCTCTATCTGATCGAGCGAGGTGAAGAGATCAGAGTCTGTCACTATATTGATGGAGCGATCAGAGAAGGGCTCCTGCTCGTGGGCCAGGAAATAAGTTTATAGCGAGAGACCATAGACATTAGACAGGGGAAAAAAAGAGGAGGTTTGACGGACATTAAGACTCAAAACAGGAAGATACGCTGCGTGATTTATGATTGCGATGGCGTCCTTTTCGATTCCATCGAGGCCAATACAAGGCTCTATAACGACCTCTGTGTGGCCGTCGGCCGGGATCCGTTAAAGAAGGAGGAGATACAGTATGTTCATACCCATACGGTCTATGAGGCCATCCATTTCATCTTCGGCAAGGGGAACGAACTGGAGAAGAAGGCCCTGGAGGCGCTGAAGCAGGTCGATCTAAGACATTACATCGTCTATCTGAAGATGGAACCTCACCTTTTTCAGGCTTTAAATAGCTTGAAGGAGAATGGGATCCTTCGCGCCATCAATACCAACCGCACGACCTCGATGAAGCATATTATGGACCGGTTTGAGCTATGGCCTTTTTTTGAGATGGTGGTGACCGCCCTCGATGTAAAACATCCGAAACCCCATCCCGAATCGATTGAGAAGATCCTGCGGAACTTTAACTTAAATAAAAAGGAGGTTTTTTTTATAGGAGATTCAGAGGTGGACCAGCAGACCGCTCGTTCATCAGGCGTTCCGTTTATCGCTTATAAAAATGGAGGGATCGAAGCCGATTTCCACATTAGCGACCATTTAGGAGTATTGGACTTCCTTCATATTTCCAACTAAGGATTGAAAGAAATACGCTCATTCAACCCGGAGGTCATCACCGCCCTTCCCTCCCTATCCACGATGAAACATTCCACACCTTGAAGCCTTTGGCACAGAGCATACCCCTTTTCAGCGCCAAGAACGAAAACGGCTGTGGCGAGTCCATCTGCTGTCATCCCATCTTCAGAGAGGATCGTGACACTCCGGCAAGCGTCCGCCGGAAAACCCGTTTTTGGATTGAGGATATGATGATACCGTTTCCCCTGATGGAAAAAGAATTTTTCATAATCTCCCGAAGTGGCGACGGCCGAGTTGGACACGGAAATCGTTGCCATGACCTTCCCGGCCGATCTCGGGTCCTGAATCCCGATCGACCAGGGTGCACTATTTTTTAAACCTCCGGCCCTCAAATCTCCGCCTGCGTTGACAATGAGATTTTTATATCCGAGAGAGGTTAGGATTTCGAAGGCCCTGTCTACGGCATAGCCCTTAGCAATTCCACCTAAATCAATAGCCATTCCTCTCTTTTTCAAAAAGACTTCCCCATCGGAACGGGTGAATATATCTCTGAAATTGACCAGGCCCAAAATCTTCTTTATTTCTTCGAAAGGAGGAGGGACTTCCTTCTCCCTTGCTTTTCTCCAGAGCTGTATGAGGGGGGCGATGGTGATATCAAATGCACCTTCGGAAAGTCCGGAAATCTTCTGTGACCTCTGAATGACATCGAATGTCTCCGGAGAGACCTTGACCCAATCCTTTCCGGCAAAGCGGTTAAGATGGGAGACATCGCTCGTCCAAATCCACGGGCTCATCAATTGCTCGATCCTCTTTATTTCCTGAAAAGCCTGGAGGGTTGCCTTTTTGGCTCCTTCTTCATCATCGGTTTGGAGCGTGATCTCGATTACAGTCCCCATAGCGATTTGGTGATATTTGTATAGATTTGAGGAATGGGAGGGAAGGGGATAAATGGACAGGATAAAGAAGAAGAGAGGAAAAGGAAGGCGAAAAAATCTCCCCTTCATCAAATTATTTGACATATCCTTCTTTCTTCATTTCCTCAAAGATTTCTTTGGCTTTATCGAGGCTGTCGAAAATGAGGACGGCGGTGATTGTTGCTCCTGAAATGGAATCGACTCTGGCGTCGAAGGTGAAGGGTTTGAGGATCGATTTTCCGACGGTCCGGCTCTTCAATTTTTTGATATCTTCATCTGTCCAATGGAGATTATCGATTTTAGTCAACTGGACAGGGACAATATCAACCACCTTTCCCGTTGAATCGAAGGTATAAATGAAAAAGGTGTCATGGCAGATATCACAGACGGCCCGGCGGCTTGCCAGTTTTGAGAAGAGATTCTCCTGGCGGGTTCCCCAATCGACCTTTCCTGCATAGAGCCAGTCGCCATCCTTGAGGGTGATCTTTTCAATCTGAAGGACTTTTCCTCCGGACGCCTCCATTCCCTTTCTTGCCCTTTTTAATAACTCTTCTTCTGTAAGGGGAGGTTTCAAGGCATCGCCTTCATAGATGGCGCCTTTCTTTGTTTTCAGAAGGGCGAGGTTATACTGGAGGACGGCTCTTGTTTCAGCAAGGACATTCTCCGCCGATTCGGTCAGACCCAGATGGGTGCTTACCACCACCCCGTTTCCCTGCGCATCCCTTCTCACCCAGATGGTGAAGGGCGTTCGAGGACCTCCGACAGCCATATGGGCATCGAATTTGGGATCGCTGAAGATGGGATAGAGGATTTGATGCGCTTTTTTGAAGGTCTCTACTTCCCCAGGGTTATTGCCGGCGGCAATTCCGATCATCTTCACCTTTCCCTTTAATTTAGGATCCTTCTCAATGGATGAATATAATTCAGTGAAGATCGGGGCCTGCCTCTGACAATTGACACAGTAGGTGCTGAGCAGTTCAACGAGGATCAAATCCCCTTTGATCTCCCGGAAAGAAAACTTCGTCTTTTTGGTTATTCCAAGGTAGGATTGCTCTTCTTTGGATAAACTCTGAGTAAAGGTTAAGTCCGGGAAGGGGATAGCAAACCCCATCTGCTTCGCTTCTCCCGAGGCCGAGGAGAAGAAAAGCGATATGGAAAGAAAGAGAGCCCAAAAGGAGGAAATAAATATTCGACAGTGCATAAACTTTTTTCCCTTTCAAAAACATGGAGGGATCACTTTGAAAAAGATAACGCAAAATACTTAAGAATGCAAAAGAAAGAAAAGATTTTAAAAGTTTTGGGGAAGGTTTACCCCGTTAGAAATAATGCCCCGCTGCTCCCTCCGAGCCAGAGGCCCTCTTGGCCGGCGGCTGCAGCGGGGTTAGGTTTTAGAATAATTCCGCCTGCCTGCCGGTAGGCAGGGCGGGGTTTAATGCCCCGCTGGAATTTCTAACGGGGTTTACTGAAAATAAATAATGTGGGTATTCCCACTTATTGTTTATGATTAACCCGAAAGCGAGAAAGGAGTAAAATGGAAACGATCAAAGTAACCGTCGATTCAAAAAAGAGGATTTCTTTAACAAAGCTTCTTCCAGGCGGAAAGATCAGCTCTGTTAGAGCATACAAGGAAAATGACAGGATTATTCTGGAGCCTATGGTGGAGATTCCGGCACGGGAGGTATGGCTTTACCAAAACAAGGTTGCTTTGGAAAAAATTAAGAAAGGATTATCGCAGAGAGGAACGATTAAACGTGGGTCCTTTTCAAAATATGCAAAATAAACCCATATGTTTGAATTAATATTTACCCCAGATAGAAAATAATCCCGCTAATCATTTAGGGGACGGGTCTTGTACTTTGATGTTTTAGAATTAGACACATTATCCAATCTTTCTTTTGATCCAAATATCAAGATTAAAGATCCAATGGTTTGATATCTACCGCTCACTGTCCTCCCTGACCGCTGGTCTTCTTCCAGTATACCGCATCCACCTTGATGTGCTCCAGTCGAGCCTTGTCAATCCAAGAAATGAACGAAGAGGGTGACTTCCACCCGCCTGCGAAGTTACGCGTGTAGAGGAGCGTACACTTTTTTCGAGTGCGGGTAAGGCCAACCACGAACTTGCAGATCTCAAGGTCCTCGATTGCTCCTGGATTACGTGGCAACTCGTAATCATGCAGGCCCGCAATGAACACATGCTGGGCTGAAAGCCCCTTGGCCCCCTCGAAAGACGTAACTTTCACGGGTAGCGATCCTCCAGGTGTGGCAGCTGGCTCATCTTCGGAATCCTCCGCGGGAGGCTCATAGGCATCAACATCAGTCAGCACATTGTCGCGGAAGTCAATTGGGAGGATGTCGACAAAACGCTGAGTACCGTCCACTGTCTGAGCGATGACGTCTGCGCGGAAGGACGGCGCATCAACGCTCAGCATGATTCGCCACCCGAGATTCGACCCCCGGTCTTCTTTCAGAATCGACAGTCCCAGCTCGCGATCCAGCTTGTCCTTGGAATCTCGCCTTGTGTCGACGCGTATTGGACGCTTTCAAGGTGACTGATGATTTGGCTGCGATAGGGCTGTGCAACGATTACGAGCACGGCAGGGTAGCCGCCAGCTGCGGCTTCCTCGATTTCATCGCCGGGGATGTTCGCAATGGCCTGCTCTATATACCGTCCCATGTAGTTCGCAGTCTCTCGTTGCACTGTCGTCTCGACGAGGGCGATCTTGGAATACATCGCGCTGTCAGCTCCCTTCAATGGAGGAAAATGCTTGTACGGCTTCTCGATTCTTCCCTCCAGTCTGTGTAATTCTTGAGCCCGCGCGAGAACATCGCTTACCGCATCCACGACCACCTTCGGGCAACGTATGCAGAACGGCAGATTGAAGACCTCGTATTCGCCAGCTTGATGAAGCAAGCGGATGTAGTTCCAGCTCGAATCACGCAGCTGGCTGAAGAGCGCTTGATCATCGTCTCCTGCAATCAGGATCGGGCTTTCCTGTCCCAGGAGATCGATGAACCCTGCCTCCAAGCGGTTGAAGTCCTGGTACTCGTCGACCAAGACGAGGTCGTAGCTATCAAGCACAGCACCGCCGGACGTCAGGCCCTCGTAGACCCGATAGACGGTGTCGTCGAAATCGACGGCGTCGTAGTACTCCCCACGCGCCAAGTAGAAGGGGATATGGTTCTCCTCCTCTATGTTGCGCATCTCGCGGATGAAGTGCGGCGCCTTGCACTTCTCGATAATCTCCCAGTCCTCCCTGATAAGGCTTCCGAGGCCGGGACAGCACCGGAAGCTCTTTGACAAGCGGGCTCTGAGTGTCGCGTTGCGGTACAGAAGGCCGAGGCAGTACGAGTGGAGAGTGAAGACTTCGGCCAGCCCCGAGAGCTCGTCTTCAAGGTCATCTTTGAGGTTGTTGATGAAGGTTAGAACAATGCATCGATCGGGCTCACCGTCGGCCAACTCGAGCATCTGCCGGAATAGACTGGTCTTGCCGGTGCCGGGCCCCGCGACCACAAGCTTCTTGCGACTTGGCGAGCTCAGAACGCGCTCAATGGCCACCTTTAGCTCGGCCTCTTCCGCGCTCATAGCCTGGTCTTCTCCCACAGAGCCACCCCGATCCCTGGTGTGCGATCAACGTCATGAATGAGGGGCATGGTGATGCACGCAACACTATACAATGTCAGCTCGACTCAATTGTTGGGTGATGTATTCCACCCTTTCTTCGAATAGAACCAGCTGTTCGGGCTTCGGCTCAACGCCGTAATTGTGTATTCGGATGTTTGCGGAAAAGTTGAAGATGAGAGCCTCTACAATAGCTCTGCGGTTTTCAATCTTACCGCCCGAGTGATAGAAATGATCACGCGTAACAATATTGAACTTGTTCCACAGTTTATGAATCATTAGATTCTCGCGAAAATCATTGTGGTGCCAGGTGGAGAGTATGAAACGCGCTGGCGTCTTGCAGAGGAGGTCAAACAATCTCTTTTCATCTTCATCAGTCCATCCACTAAAATAATCAACATACCTACCCAGATACGGCGGATCGCAGTAGATGATGTCGTCCTTGGTGGCCAAAGGAATCACCTTCTCAAAAGGTGCCACGATGAATTCCCATTCTGGTTGAATTAGGCAAGCAACATCGTGAACCTGATTGACAATTTTGGTAATGTAGGAACGATTGAATCGGTCAGGCTTTTGACAGAAGGGAATGTTCCATTCACCATTTCGATTGAAACGCATCATACCATTGAACCCAGTCCGTGAGAGAAAGAGGAAGTCCAAAGGATTCTGCGAAGTATTAAATCGATTTTTGACAAGTCTAAAGTAAGCGTAGCCATCTTCCGACGCTTCTCTCAATTGCTGTCCTTCGGTTTCTAAAAATCTCCGAACCGAGGACGGGGTAATCTCGCGTTCCTTGACCTTTTGATAGAATCTTATAACATGCGGGTTGATATCGCTTAGAAGTGCTTTACGGAACCCAGAATTAAATGCAACAACTCCGGTGCCCAAGAATGGTTCTATCCATCGCCCACGTACTGCAGGCACTAAAGCATGGATCCAGGGTACAAGTTTTGTCTTAATACCCTGGCTCTTTATCGGAGGGACGATTACTCGCATAGACCCTCCTCGCCCCGCAACTTCTTCTTCGATCTCAAGGGCACAATCTTGTTTTTGTCACCTACTTTGAAGTCCAAAAAATCCTCAAGAGACCGTATCGGGATTGCTTTACCTTGCTTCATCATTGTTGTGACTCCATAGTTCATCAAATACTCATCGAACCACTTCTCACCGAGTTTTCCAAACATACCATTCCCGACCAAAATGTCCCCTATCCATGTGATTGACCCAATGTTTGCAGTGTTTCCTGATCCTTGTCGATCGGATGCTAACCTCCACTTCTCGCAGACAAAAAACTGGAAGTCTTTGACGACAGAGGCAATTGAGCGAAGGTTCTCGACCTGGGTGACTCGGTACTTGCGAGGATTTTTATCATTTCCCTCATCTTCCAGTTCCTTCACCCGGATAACTTCTGTTTCGCCCAAGTCCTTAGAGTCTGCTCTTGTGTAGATGATACCGAGACAAAAGTGCCCTTCAAAGTCAGCATAGGGGAATTGGATATTTTTGGTAGACGACCGGTCCTTGAAATAGGCACCATGACTTCCAAGGGTGAAGCCGTTTACATGCCCAGGAAAATCCGGATCCCTATACGCAGTCTTAAGGTCAACGGCGAACTTGAGGGCCTGGTTGTCCTTCTTGACGAAGCTGAAATCGGGATACCAGTTCTGGTGCTCGGCGAGGACTATGGAATAGCCATTGTCTTCTGCGAATTGAAGTATCTTTGGGAAAAGATGAATCTCCAATATCTTTGAAACTATCTTCGTATCTGAGCTGATCGTGTAGATGTTTTTGTATATGTCAATGAAGCCTTTGACTGCCCACTAACCATCATCCGAAGAAACATATTTTCCCAGTCCTGATACAAAATGAGATAGAACTTTCACAAACTCCTGTTTGTGCACCATCCGTTGTTTTTTGGTCATAGTTTTATCTATCCTCTCATCACCCAACGTTATTTTTTATGTTCCTACTTTATTTTTTCTGAAGATCAAAAGGTTTAGCCTTTTAAAAGGCTTTTTTTAATCCCCAACTGGCTGCTAATAGACCTTTCTTGAAGTATAATTTAACTTTTAATAATGTAAAATTGTAGAAACATAATTATTGAAAAAATTATCTGCCCTCAGAATCAGAGTTATTAATCGTGAAATACGGATTGCAAATTGTAATATACACCTTTTTTAAACTTTTGGGAAGCGAAGTGTTCAGGAAAAAATGGGTTTGACCCATTTGGTGGCGCAAAGCCCAACTTTTGAAGACGGGGTTAAGAAGCGCCGCTCAGGGTTAAGTTACTCCGATGGTTTTGAGAAGGAGAATTTTTAAAATGTTAGGGAACTGACGGGGCAAGGTTTTCCGTAAATTACATTTGGAGCCAGGAGTCGGAGTAGAGTATTTGGCCCATCAGGATTTTCGTGGTTTTGACATAATCAGCTTCTTCCTTACTCAGGGACTTGAGGTCGATTTGATCTTTGTCCATCACCCGAAAGATCAATTTTTTTAAATCCTCCCTCTTTCCCTTTGCAAATGTTTTTAGATCTTCGTCAAAGGCGTCGATGATGGCTGAGGACATGCCGTACCGTTCGAGCATGACGAGATAGGTCTGATTGAGGATGGGCCTGAGGTGATTCGGAGCGCCGTTGGACACATTCGAGAGTCCGCAGGTTGACTTGATCCCAGGGGCGATCTCCTGGAGGTCTTTGAACATCTTCATAAATTCGATACAGCCCGGGACCTGAACCTGGCTCTGGGGGCTGGTGATCGGGGTGATAATGGGATCGATCCAGATATCTTCATTCGGGATGCCGTATTCCATGGCCTTCTGCATTAGTTCGGCGGCCAGCACGCCTCTCTCGTTGGCGTCCCGTGGAAGACCGGAAGGCCCCCAGAGGAGGGCAACAACCCCTGCATCATACTTCTGGGCAAGAGGGAATTTAGCTTCCATGCTTTCCGGACGGGCCATGATCGAATTGATCACTGCTTTTCCTTTCTTATTTTTGTAGGCCCGGAGTCCGGCTTCGATGGCTTCCGCATTGATAGTATCAAGATAGAGGGGGGTATCCACCACTTCCTGAACGGTTTTAACGATCCACTCCATCAGCTCCCCTCCGCCCTTCCGGGCTGGGCCCAGGTTGATGTCTATGTAATCAACACCGGCGCTGGCTTCGGCAATGGCCATCTCCTGAATGGGCCTGGGGTCCTTTTCTTTCATCGCCGTCCCAATCTTCTTAATGATTACATTAAGATTTTCACCGATGAGGATCATCTATTCTCCTTTAAATTCGGAATTCGGAATGCGGATTTCGGAATTTAAATGCGTCAGTTCAAATCGTTTCTTTAATTCCGCACTCTGCAATCTACATTCCGCAATCGTTATGCTCCCATTTTAAGGAAGGCGGGCAGGTGGGCGGCTTCTCTTGGGCCGGTTTTAACCTTCCAGTCCGAACCGAGCTCTTCTTCAAGATCTCCACTGATGACTGCAACTGCTCCCGGGATAATCACCTGCCGGCGCTTCACTTTCTCCGAAATGCCGCTCTTTTTAATGAAGGCGCCGATCGCATCTCCCACAAATTTACCAGCGGCCCAGGCCGTGAGAACGGAGAGCCCCTCGGTATCCATCACCAGAAGCCAGCTCGGAATCCGGCTCGATTCGATTTCACCGGAGACGATAAAGTAGGTCAACGAGAAGTTGACGGTGACCAATACGGGCGACTCCTCTCCCGGATTACCGATGGGATAGATCCCCGGCTGCATCGTCATGGGCCGTTGAGGGTCCGTATAGATATTGAGCCGTTCAACGAGAAGGGGGAAAAGGCTTTCTCCCTGAAGGTCGGACATTACGATGATCCCCGCATACTTTGCCACGAAGGTTGCGGCGATCAGAGCTTCTTTCATCGGATCTTTCGTCATTTCGCAGGGAAAGGCGATGGTCGGAAATCCGAGGGAACGGTTTTTTTGAAGGAGGGCCGCCCGCCGGATGAAAACCTGGTCTTCGAAAGCCCTGCGGAGCGTTCTCGATCCGGAATCGAGGACAAGGTCTTTGAGGCCGGCGGCTATCAGCTTTTCAGCCGATCCAGAGAGGGTTTCGAGATCAGTGGCTTTCACCGCCAATGGACATTTATTCTCCCCGGCAAGATTGGCCAGGGCTTCGAGATTTCCATCCGTAGCCGCATAGATCAATGGGACACGGTCGGAGGAAGCTTTGACTCCTGCAGCTAAAGCCTCGACTTTTTCGCTCATCAGAATGAGGGCGGCATCCGTTTCGGACTTTACCTTTTTAACAAGAGTTTCAAATTTTGAAGGGTCCCCGGACTCATTCTTGATAGCAATCATTTCGGGTCTCAGGGTTAGCCCCACTCTTTCATATCTCAGGACCTTGAACCGCTTCAGGCGTTCGTTGATCTCATCCCCGGGCGTCACATCGCTGATGAGGATGGCAAAACCGGGTTTGTTTACGAAAGTTTTTTCATGACGGAAGAGTACGGTTTCCCCTCCGATCTTCACCGCATTCTCACCCGAGCCAACGGTGAGAGGTCTTATGGGTGGGGCGGCTGCTTCGGAGAGCTGGGCCCTGGCTTCCTCGGAAACATAGGGACAGGAGGCCAGTTCCGCCTTTCCGGCGGCCAGATTCATGGCAAAAGCGAGACAGGTCGGGACCCCGCATTCCTTACAGTTGGTTTTCGGCAATAATTTGAAGATCTGGATTCCAGTCAAAGCCATGGATTTGACTCCTTTCACATAATGAAGCAAAGGGCATAGCACATAGCGTAAAAAATCTAATTTAAAAATCTCATATGATTTTAGCTCTTTGAAAAAGGTTATCTAATCCCCCCTACATCCCCCTTTGTCAAAAGGGGGAAATATTTTCTCCTCCCTTTGACAAAGGGAGGTGGGGAGGGATTTTAAAAGGTTTATTTCAAACAGCTAATGTTAAAAAATCTCTATGCCCTATGCTCCATGCCCTATGCTTTTTTACTTACCCCAGAATCGGGTCCATCGAGAGAGCGGGGTGGCTCTTCTCCGTAAGAAAAGGAAGGATTTCCTCTTCGGTGACTCCGACCGTTTCATCCGCAATCATTTCGATGAAATCCGGAATGCCGATCTCCTGAGACAGTCTGATCAGTCGATCCCTGATCTCATCCTTGAGCATTTTAGGCATCCAGACAAGCCGTTTAAGCCCGCCATCTCCGACCAGCCACTTTCTCTGCGTGATATTATATTTGCTGTGACCGACGAAGCCGGGTGTGACCTGTCCCCCTCCCACGGAACCCGCGAGGGTGGTGAACTTCATCCCGCAGGGAGTCATCCCCGGGAAGTCGCGGTTGACAGTCATCACACCGTTGCACATCGGGAGAACAGCCGCTATACATTCACAGCACCCGCAGGTGGTCATCGGATCGTACATCAAGCTATAGAAGTTGTAGTGGTCGACCTTCTGACGGGAAGCTTTATAGACAAACTCGTTTACGCCTTTCCACTGCCCCAGGTTCACATCGATGATTTCTCCCTTTGGAACGGGCTGGTTTGGTCCGGTGGGATTGATCTCGAAGGAAGCTTTGCAATCCATCCAGTTGTAAGCGCCGCAAAGGCCTGTTCTTTCCGGGCTGATGACGCAGACATGGCTGGGGGCAAAGGATTGGCAAAGGGTGCAGGAGTAGAAGGTGTCTATGGTCTCGTCGGTCATCCCTTCGATGCGTTCATCCCTCTTCTGGTAGACCTCCCTTGCCTGTGCAAGAATCTGATCCACCTTCTCCTTATCGGTGTAGATCTTCACCTGGGCTTTATCGAAGATGGCTCCGAAGTCCTGGTGAAACTTCGCATGAAGGATTTTCCCCAGATGGGGAAAACGGAATCCTTTATCCACAGCCCCTTTGCTAATCCTTAGCCAGGCAATATCCCTCTGGCCGATATGCATCACTCCCTGGGCATAGTTGATGAGATGGTGAATCTGCCGTTCGAGAATAGGTTCGAAGTCCTCCTGCATCTGGCGGCCGGCCACCTCAGCGACAATGGCAATGGGGAGCCGTCCCGGAGCCTCCACCTGGTCGAGATCCGGCCCGATGAGGACCACCTTGCCGTCTTCCACCTCTTCCATGGGCCGCGAGGTGACCCACTCCACCGCATGGGTTCTTCCTCCTCCGCATTCCATAAAAATATCCTCTCCCCTGACCCTCTCACCCTCGAAGGCAGGACCATAAGAGACAGGGATCGGGACTTCGGCGACAGCCACCTTTAACCCCCGCACCTCCGCGGCCCGCTGAACAATCTGGTCATGGGGAATATTTGAAACGACATGCTCATAGGTGCAGACGCCGGTGGGCAGAATTTCCGGGATGGGGGTATCTGCGATCGTCGGAAATCCCCAGTTGATGGCGCCGGCGGCATTGGCATACCATTCATCCGTGACAAATCCGAGCGGCATGACGAAGGCAAAGGTGCGGTCTTTGTTATAGATCAGGTTATTCCGGAAATCCCCGGGCTTGACTCCGCCGAAGGCCATGGCAACCCTGCAGGCAAAGCCGATGGCAAAGACAGCAGAGGAGACCTCAGGGCCGAAAGAGACCAGTCTCGTGGGCCAACCGATCTGAACACCTGCCTCCACCAACTGCTCGGCAAAGCGTTTTCCTTCATGTTCGGCGCACATAAAGACATAGAGGTTCTTCTCCTGAAGCTCGGTGGCGATTTTTTTTGCAACCTCGGGCGATGGCGCGGCCCCCACGATAGCGGCAAATCCAGGGGCAGTTCCATCCACAAATTCGACCCCTCTTTTACGAAAGATGACATCGTCTGCTGCGCCCAGCCAGATATTATCAGGCAAGGGGTCTTCCTGCTTCGTATAGAAATTGGGAGTCTCCAGGTAGCGAATGGCTTCAAGGATCTCCTCCGCAAAGAAGGCGGCCATTCCTGCATCGAGGGCCGGGCCTAAATAAGGGAGGTTCACCTTTTCTTTAACCAGAGGGGGCAGAAGAGACCGGGTTCTTTCGAGAACGGGCTTCACATCTCCAAGTTTTTGGATGGGGACTCCAAGGATGGCGTAGATGATGGGCAAATAATACGCCGTGTTGGGAAAGCCAACCTCCTGATCAGGCCCCCATTTCTGCAAGGCTTCCTCAAACTTTTTTTCCGCTCTTTGGACGATCTTGTGAGCGCCCCTGATGGCGGCAGATGCAATGATTTTAGACACGGATTAACCTCCTCTTAAAATATAAATTCCCTTCCCCTGGAGACTGTGTCGTACTTAGCCGTTCCCCCTTCGACAAGCTCAGGGCGAACGGCTAAGTAGTTGATTTTAAATGTATGTTTTCCGTTCGTGGTGAGGTTCTCGAACCATGAACGGAATTACGACATAGCCTCAGAGGGGGAGGGAATTCCTTAATGTAAGAAATTAAGCAGCTTCCAGTTCGCGACGTTTGGCCATATCGAAGAGCACGCGCTCCCGGGCCTTATCGATGCCGAGGGCTTTCCGCTTCTTATCGATATGTTCAATCATCAGCTTCGCCGCTTTTAACGGATCGGGCTCGAACCCCCATTTCCCTTTTAAGCTATTTTCAAATTCCTCAAAGAGAAGCTTTGTGACTTCTTCACTTCCTGTGGTCGGCCAGGTCACGCCGAAAACGGTGAAGATCCCTGAAGCGACGAAATAGTGGCCGATGGCAATGGCCTTTTCGCTCATCCACTCCAGCGCCGCGCCCGCTGCCGGAAGGTCACTGATATCATCGCCCAGCCCTCCGTCCTTCACGACGGCAGTGGCTGCCATCAGAATCCGGCTGTTGTCCACACAGGCGCCCATGTGGAGAACGGGCGGGATGCCGACAGCCTCGCAGACGGAGGCCAGACCGTCCCCGGCATATTGCCTTGCTGCCTCCGGAGTGAGAAGACCCCCTTTACCCGCGGCCATCGCGCTGCAACCGGTGACGAGGACGAGGACATCATTCTTGATCAATTCTTTGATGAGGGTGAAGTTTGGATCATCGTGGGTGACGCGAGCGTTGCTACAACCCACCACGCCCGCAATGCCACGAATGCGGCCGTTGATGATATTGTCATTGAGGGGCCGGTAAGAGGCGCGGAACATGCCGCCCATGAGGTAATTAATCGTCTCATGGCTGAATCCCACGACCGTATCGGTGGTGTCGGACGGGATGTCTACATTCGGTTTACGGTTTTTAAAGTTTCCGATAGCCTCCATTACAATCTTTTTCGCTATTTCGGGACCACGATGCTCGTCAAATTCGATGTGCATGGCTCCTTCGATCTTGGCGATGGGCGAGGTTGTGATCAGCTTGGTATGATAGCACTTGGCCACCTGCGCCAGAGACTGCATTTCGCATTGAACATCGACCACCATGGCATCGACGACACCGGTGACAATGGCCAATTCCTGCTGTAAAAAATTTCCACCGACCGGGATCCCATGACGCATCAGGACCTCATTGGCGGAACAGCACATCCCCGTGAGATTGACTCCCTTTGCTCCGACGGATTGGGCGGCCTTCTGGATTTCAGGATCCTGCAGCGCCCCGACGATCATCTCAGGGAGAAAGGGTTCGTGTCCGTGGATGACCACATTAACCTCCTCTTTTTTAAGGACGCCGAGGTTGATCTTGCCGTGAACAGGGACAGGGGTCCCGAAAAGGACATCCTGGAGTTCGGTGGAGATCATTGAACCTCCCCATCCATCCGCCAAAGCGCAACGGGCCGCCGAATAGAGAAGGTCCTTATATTCCTGATCCACTCCCATGCAGGTCCGGTGAAGGAGCTCCACCACCTCCCGATCGATTCCCCGCGGAAAGATGCCTAAATTTCTCCAGATCTGTTGCCTTTTGAGAGGCGCCCTCCCGGCAAGCAGGATTTCCCCTTCCTGGCGTCCGAATTCGGCTAAAACCTTCTGGCCTACCTCGATGGCAATCTCCCGGACAGGCCGGTTTCCTATCTCGACCCCGAGATCCATCGCCAGTTGATAGAGTTTCTGCTCGTCCTTGATCTCAAAGCCGGGGACCTTGCCCTTGGCCGTGGCCAGAAAGATCTCAGCCACACCTCGCGCATGGTCGGAGTGGGCGGCTGTTCCTGCGGCCACCATTCGAGCAAAATTACGCGCGGAGATCGTCTCCGCCGTTGCGCCACAGAGTCCCGTCCTTCTGATCTTCTCCTCCCCCTTCTTTTTGGATGCGGAGACACGGCAGGGTCCCATGACACAGGTTTTACAACAGCTTCCCTCTGCTCCGATCGGACAGGGTTTCATGGCTTCAGCCCGGTCAAAGATGGTTTCACAACCATCGGCCTGTGCCTTTTTCAACATTTTTATCGTTGCAGGATCAATACTCTTCTTTTCGATATCGGACATGAAAACCTCCATTCTATTATTCTGTCATTCCGCACCCGATGCGGAATCCAGGTTCCTTCGGGATATAGATGCCTCACACCTTGGGATGGGGTGATTTACTTCGCCATCAAATCCGAAATCATCTCCCGAACCATTTTTATCGCTTCTGGATGTCTCATCACGAGAATATCCGCCCCTGCCAGAAGGAGGACAACCGCTGTCATGGCCTCCATGAGGATGCCCCGTCTCCGGGGATCGCCTAAAGCAGGGGCCTCTTCAGCCGATGCCTTGGCCTCCTTCGTCTTCCAAACTTCTTTCGCCATATTACAAATGATCGGGAATTGGAGCCTCTCATCCTGCTGGGTGAGGGCGGCCATCCGGTCCCGTTCCATCACAGAATAGGTATATTCGATTCCATACCCCAGTCCACCCGTGGTCGGATCGACAAGGATCTGACCGTCAGGGATGCCCAGGTTTCCGAGGAGGATATTGAGCTGTTTGGCGAGGTTGATATCAATAGGAGAGGAGGCAATGGCAGTATGTCGATATCCAATCGCCCCCGCGCCCACCTGCTTGTAATTGCCTTCCACAACAGGCCCGATGATGAGGTTCATCCCATCGCAAACCTCAGCCACCTTTCGAAGAACATCGCCATCCTTGTCCGCATTGGCGCTTCCCCATACGATCAGGGGAACGTCGATTGAAGAGGCGACCTTTTTGGCGGTCTCCGCTGCCTCCTCAGACGGCCGGTTCAAACCATTCGGATCGGTGCTGACCAGTTGCAACGCAACCAGGTCTGCTCCGTAACTCTCAATGCATTTTTTTGCCCAGGCCACCGGATCATGGACCACATCGCTGAATGGTTCAAGGGCCGTCTCCGGCCAGTCTTCAGGAGGGGCATCATAAACCTCCATGGCAATCCGGGGAGGATGGGCCATCTCTCCTTCGAAGAGATGAAAAGGGTAGGAATTTTCTCCTCCGATGGTTACTGCCTTGGGTCCCTTTCCGAGGGTGACTTCTTTTATTTTCCCTGAATAGGTGATCTGGGGAATTTGAAATGCCACGGGATTTACCTCCTTCTCATCATGTGCTTAATAGCAGTCTCAGGATTGAATTGATATAGGCATTGGAAAATCTCCCTATCCCTTCTTTGCCAAATCCCGCGAAACGCGGGACCTCCCTTAGGAAAAGGGAGGTTAGGAGGGATTTTACAAATCGATGTCTTTACTATTTTGAGACTTTTAATAATTGATTCGTAAGGGTCTCCAAAACCCATTTAGTTCTACCTCTGCCGGATTATGCTTTTGTCTTCCGTTTCTCGCTGCCGAACCATTCGTCGCTGAACCAGTAACGTTCCCCTGTCTTGAGATAGGCAAGCATCTCTTCACGGTTTCTCAATTTTTCTCTCCATTTCATCGGGCTTACGGGTTTTCCCTCCTCAAACGTGGAGCCTAAAACCTCAACCTTTTTCCCGTTGAAAGCGACCTTTTCATCCGTTTGATATTCAGCCACAGGATGCCTCCTTTCTTAAAAGCATCTTAAATTAATCGTAACACCACGTCCTCATATTGTCCAGAATTCAGGGGGTTACAGTGTGGTTGAAAAACCGGAAAACCCTCATATATTTTCTATACTAACACCCATATTATGATGGATCATTGACTTAAATCAATAACCGGTTTAAAAATAAAGCTCATCGAGCAAGTGAGTGGGTAAAAACCTCTTGAAGAAATGGCTATCATCTTTATATCCCCCTTTGGCAAAGGGGGGCGAGGGGGGATTTTAAGAACAAATGCTTTCTTATGATAAACAGTTGAAAGCATTATCGCAGCTCCTCAGAAAAAACATGACAGATGCTGAAAAGATGTTGTGGTTAAAATTGAGACGAAAGCAACTGAAGGGACATCCGTTTTACCGCCAAAAGATAATCGGGAAGTATATCGTTGATTTTTACTATCCGAAGGCCAATCTTGTGATAGAGCTTGACGGTGGAGGGCACTATTCTGAGACTGGCAAGGCAAAGGACAGAACAAGAGACGACACTCTTGGGGAAATGGGGATAAAGGTTATGAGGTTTTCCGACAGGGATGTCTTTGAGAATATGGACGGAGTGATGGAAGAGATATGGAGTTGCCTATGATTTATAAAATCTCCCCTGACCCCTCTTTGCCAAAGAGGGGGAGAGAACAAGACAGAAATGCCCCACTCGTTTACACCAAAAGCCAGAAATAAAGATACGTTCAATTTTTATGGCATCCATTACAATACTTGGAAAAAGGAGGAAGAAAATATGGAGCAGTGGCAGCAGTGGTTTCAGGGGAAGCAGGTCGAAAGAACGATTAACGCATTGAAGAAGAATAACTTCGAGGCCGTCTTTGTTCCGGATTCCAAATCCGCCTGCGAAGAGGCGATGAAGCAGATACCGGATGGAGCGACAGTCGGAGTGGGAGGATCTATCACCCTGACACAGATCGGTTTGCTGGACGGTCTTGGGAATCGGAATGTCCGTCTCATCTGGCCTTTTCGGCAGGGCAAGACGCCGGAAGAAATTCTCGACCTGATCCGAAAGTCCTTTTCGGCAGATGTCTTTCTTTCAGGCACGAATGCGTTAACCGAGGATGGGAAGTTATTCAACGTGGATGCTACAGGAAACAGAGTGGGGGCCATGTTCATCGGGCCGAAAAAGACGATCATCGTCTGTGGCGTAAATAAGATTGTGAAGGATATGGAAGCCGCTGAGAAGCGGGTGAGGGAATGGGTGGCCCCCCAGAATGCCAAACGGCTCGGCAAGAAAACACCCTGCGTCGAGACAGGTGTGTGTGCAGACTGCAGTTCCCCGGATCGTATCTGTAATATCTATGTGACGTTAGCCAAAAAACCGAGCCGAAATGAAATGACAGTCATTTTGGTGGGAGAAAGTCTGGGGATCTGATCCAGAATTGCGGATTGCGGATTTCGGATTGCGGAATTCTAAAACACATAGCGCTGAGAGCAGAGTGCATAGCGTAAATGATTTTGGCTTTAGGTAACCTCTAATAATTCCCAATTTGTCACTCCCGCCCCGTAACAAGTACGGGGTAAACTCCGGCGGGAGTCCAGTAATGTCAAAAACTTATGGATTCCTGCTTTCGCAGGAATGACATTTTTAGAGGTAACTTTTACTCGTATGCGCTATGCTCTCTGCTCTTTGCTTAAAACGATTCGGGCATCCACTGCTATTGCCCCTTTCTCCAGCGCCATCATTGGATTGATGTCAATTCCTTCGATTTCCGGAAAGTCCACCATCAACTGGGAGAGCCTAAGAAGCATCTCAATGATCGCCTCGATGTCCGATGGCCGCTTCCCCCGCACCCCCTTGAGGATGCTGGCCCCTTTCAATTCAGAGATCATCTCCTCTGCCTCGGAGCGATTGATGGGAGCCACCCGAAGGGAGGTCTCCTTCAAAACTTCCACATAGATTCCACCCAGGCCAAAGAGGACGACTGGCCCGAAAGAGGAATCTCTTTTGGCCCCCAGGATAACTTCCTTTCCACCGGAGATCATCTTTTGAAGAAACACGCCGGTCCTATTCCCCGGATTCAGGCTCATCACTTTGTCATAGGCCTCTTCCGCCTTTTTCAGAGAATCGATATGGAGAATCACTCCACCCACATCCGATTTGTGTGAGATTTCCGGAGAGATGACCTTCATGGCTGCGGGAAATCCAATCTTTTCAATGGCCTGCCCCAAATCTTCCTTTCGATGGACCATCTGATAGTCAGCAACGGGAATGCCGCATGCCTGGAGCAATTCTATTGCTTCTGGAAGGATAAGATCCCTTTTCTCTCCAATTGCTTTTTGAAGAACCATGGCAGCACGGCTCTTATCAATGGGATAGAAAGAAGATTCTTCCTTCGATGTTGTCAATCTACGGTAGTAATCCCTTGAGATAGCCAGAGCCGCTAAGGCATCCTCCGGTTCTGTAAAGATGGGGTAATCGAGGGCCCTCTTGATATAAGCCAGCTCCTCTTCATCGGTGTTGTATTGAAGGGCAACCGGTTTCTGGTAACGGAAAGAGAGTTCCTTGACGGCCTGGGCAAATTTTCTGGAAGGTTCTTTCTCCTCAGCCGTTGCCCCGTGCTGGAAAAGAATTCCATGGACCATCGGGAATCTAAGGGCCTGTTCAAGGATGCTCGTGTAGAGGTCGAAGTTGAAGAGGTCTCCGAGATCGAGTGGATTGGTGGGCTGGATCACCTTTGCCCGAAAGAGACTATGGAACTGCTCCTGGAGTTTTGGGTCAGGGGGAAGAAGTCGAAATCCGTGCCGTTCTGCCGAGTCGGCGGCCACCACACCGATCCCTCCGGAGCGTGAGATGATTACCAGGTTTTTACCTTTGCAGGGTGGCAGAGAGAGGATCTTCACGGCATTCACAAAGGATCGGAAGTCCTTTGTGCGGATGATATCAGCCTGTTTCAGGGCGGCTTCCACGACCCTATCGTCGTTGGCTAAGGCGGCGGTGTGAAACTTTGCAATCTGGCGGCTTCCCTCTCCAGTATTGGCCTTGTGGATAATAATAGGTTTGGATGTGGAGTGGGCAATCTCCATCAATTCCCTTCCCCGCCCAAGGCTCTCAAGGTAGAGCCCGATAATGTCGGTCTTAGGATCATCGATCAAATACTTCAGGTAGTCGATCTCGTTGAGGTCTAATTTATTTCCCATACTCACCATTTTTGACAGGCCCACATTGGCGCTAATCATGTGGTTTGCATAGGAGAGAAGGACTCCTCCGCTCTGGGCCAGGATGGAGAGCTTGCCTTTGCTCACCGGTCCCCTCTTCAGTTTGACAAAGGGAACAACAAAACCGTTATCGACATTGGTGACTCCGATCCCGTTCGGTCCTACGATGCGAATTCCCCATTTCTGGGCAGTTTTGAGAACTATTTTTTCCAGCTCTGCCCCTTCTTCTGAATATTCTCTAAATCCTCCGGTTTCAATGATGGCCCAGGGAATCTTCTTTCGTCCGCAGGCCTCGATGAAGTCAGGCACGGTTTGGGCCGGAGTGAGGATGACGGCCACATTAATGCCATCGGGGAGCTGATCGATGGAGGTGAGGATCTTTCGTCCGAAAAGGATGCCTTCCTTTCTGCCCACCAGAAAGATTTCACCGTTGAATTTAAATTCGAAGAGGTTTTCGACGATATTTCTGGCCAGATTGTCAGGCCTTTCTGATACGCCAATTACCACCACTGATTTTGGGTAGAAGAGCTGATGCATCTTAGACCTCCATGCCTATGGCTTATTGCTTATGGCAGATAGTTGATGGTTTATGTTTTTATTTGGTTTTGGCTATCGGCTATCAGCCAATTGCTATGTGCCAAATGTTCATATTCCTTTACTAAACGGCTTCGCATACCCGGTCAATTCGGCATAGCCCCTTCCTTTGATGGGATTGCCCTGGAATTTTCCTTCAACCTTAACACTTCCCTCCCAGTAAGTCACACGGGTGGACGCCTCGGTGATCAATTCCTGATCCCTCACTGTAGGAGACAGGGTTAATTCGATTCCATAACGGGGGATATGGATCTTCCACCCGGAGGGATAAACCGCTTGGCTCTTCCGGCTCTTCCATCGATCAAGGATTTCAATCCGAAATTCTTTGAAAGGGAGGTGTTCACTTTTTCCATCGGCGAAGATGATGGTCCCACTCGAATAGGGATCGATCTTTCCGTCTCTGTGTCGAATCTGATAGAACATCAGTTCCATTCCCTGATCCAACTGGATGCTGAACCAGTCCCATCCAACCTGGTATTCCCGGAGCTGGCTGGAACCAAACTCATGGTCCATCCAGCTCATTCCTTGAACAGGAAATTCTTTTCCTTTTAAAAAAATCTTCCCTTCGGTCTTTAAACGGCTGATCGAATAGTAATGAGAGGCATATCCCTCGCCCTCTGCCTTCTGGCTGATACCGTTGTTTCCATGTATGACCGGATTCTTTTCTGGTGCAAGCATAAGTTCGATGCCGAAATCCTTCCCTCCCGCCTTCAAAAGGTGATTCAGCGATTGAATTCCTTTCAACTCCATGGACCAGTCGTCAATCCATATATGGAAAGGTTCTTTGCTCCCGAAAATTGAAGCCCCTGCCTCACCAAAACTTCCCCGGCTCATCTTCTCACGGTATTCAAAGCGCTTCTTCGATTCATCGGTTATAGCGAGATGGGCAAAATAAAGGTCCTGAATCGCCCACTTCGATTGCCCTCCTTTGGCGCTCCTTCGAAAGGCGACTCTGAAAAAGGTAAGCTGATACCCATAGGATTTTCTGTCTTCGGTCTGGAGATGGCCGGTGTAATACCACCATTCGGTTTTAAATTCGGGATGTGAGAAATGGTCCTGCGGAAATGAGAAGACTTTCCCGGGCAGGGCCCGCTGAAACTCCTCACCATATGTTGTTGAAGCAGTGAGGAGAAGGATAAAAAGGATTCCCGCAATGACGAGATTCCTTTTTTTCGCCCATCTTGTTGAATAAGGACAAATCATTTGAAAAGAGTGTGCAAGCTGTTGCCCAAACCAACCATTTGCATTTCGACTCTCCGTTCGCCCTGAGGCTCTCGAAGGGTGAACGGTTCGATCAGCCTCCGGCTCAGGCTCCGCCCCAGAGGGGCTTCTGTCCCGGAGGGAGAGCCTCTGGCTCGGAGAGAACAGGCTTGTCGAAGCGTAAAATCGATTTGGGCAACGGCCTGTGTAGACACAACACCAATTCCTTGTAATAGTTCAATTAAAATTATTTTATCCAAAACTCATCTACAATTCAATAACTTTGAACCCAATATTACATTGACACCTTCCTCCCACATGCATATAATTCTTTCATCTATAGAAGAAACTTAAAAAATAATGTTCGGTGAGAAAATGAATAATGATTCACGAATTATCTCCAACGGACCGTTTAAGGGCAAGCGTATCGAATTCGCTCCGACAACAGGGGTCGACAGGTTTCATGAGATTTCTGAAGAGTTCATGAACAAGATCTTCGGTTTAGAGTCACGGGAGTATTTGATCAGCGATGAATCCAGCCTCTATGACTTCACTAGCTTGGAGGAGATGGAGCTTTCTGATATTCACAAAAAGATCCATGAATTATACTATATCGATGTCTCGGACATTAAGTCCGCAAATCTGCTTGAGATTTTTAGTAGAATTTATGGCACCAAAGGTGGGGCGTGATCCTGAGAGAATCCACCGAACACTTATAAGGCCTCCCGTGTCAATAGGGAAAAGAAATCCGAGACGAAAAGGTAATGATTTTCGTTCTAACAGAAAAAGAATCTTTTGC
>Ga0154725_1106_pt1 | contig 72357 bp, 52 predicted proteins | sample Rifle2008BG16ft_FD_105733 | JGI IMG/M metagenome (GOLD analysis project Ga0154725, IMG submission 105733) | Deltaproteobacteria bacterium RBG_16_49_23 | reverse complement strand
TACCATTACTTACAAATTTCCACCTCCAAGACCAGAAGGAGGTTTCTTATAACCAGTTAAATTTATTTAATTTTTAACCGGACAGTACTGCAAAAATATTTGAAATTTCCCCAATAATCCCCTCCCCCTTTTGACGGGGGAGGGCGAGGGCACGCGGCGCAAGCGCCTGCGCTGCGCGTGGGGATGGACAATAGAGAGACCCTGTGGTCCCCCCTCCCCTTCATCCCCTCCCGCGGCGGGGAGGGGAGTTTCTATTAGAGATTTCAAAAAATGTTAGAGATAAATTCTCAGATTCAAACATGTAAGAATCTAAAACCCCAATTGAGTGAAAAATTATTGTTTGATTGAGCCGCAAACATGACAGTGAGGCTATTTAAAGGTCTATCAAACCCTATATTAAAATCCCCCTTATTCCCCCTTTTCCAAAGGGGGATAATAATAAGTTCTCCCCTTTGGCAAAGGGGAGTTAGAGGGGATTTTGTCAAAATATTTTCACTCTATTGGAGTAAAACAGACACGAATCACAGTCACCGGCACTTTGTTTTTAATGGCGGAAGTGTCTCATCCCGGTAAAGACCATGGCGATGTTATATTCATCGGCGGCTGCAACCACTTCATCATCTCGAATCGAGCCCCCTGGCTGAATGATCGCTGTTGCTCCAGCTTCAGCTCCGGCATCGATTCCGTCTCTGAATGGAAACATGGCATCCGAGGCCAATACCGTTCCTTTCGTGGAAGACTGAGCCTTCATCGCAGCTAAACGGGTGGAATCAATTCGGCTCATCTGCCCTGCTCCGATTCCGATCGTCCGGTCCTCTCTGACGAGCACGATGGCATTGGATTTAATATGTTTCGCCACTGTCCAGCCGAAAGCCATTGCCCTCTTCTCTTCCTCTGTCGGTTTTCTCTTCGTCACCACCTTCCACTGATCCATCGGAACCCTGCCGAGATCCCGGTCCTGAACCAGAAGTCCGCCGACGACTTTTCTGAAATCGAATCCCTTCTGAATAGCAAAGGAAATCAGGGAAGGCGTTTGAAGAATCCGGAGGTCCTTTTTGGCCTTCAGAATCTCCAAGGCTTCCGCATCAAACCCGGGAGCAATGATCGCCTCAAGAAAGATGTCAAGCATCTCCCGGGCTGTTTCCTGATCGACCGGCCGGTTGAAACCGACAATCCCGCCAAACGAAGAAACCGGATCACAGTCCCTTGCTTTTCGATAAGCATCGGACAAACTCGTTAAAGAGGTAGCCGCCCCGCAGGGATTATTATGTTTAATGATGACAACAGCCGGCTCCTCAAACTCTTTGACGGTCTCGTAGGCGGAGTCGATGTCAAGGATGTTGTTGTAAGATAATTCCTTGCCCTGGAGCTGAACCGCGTTTGAAACCGAGGGCTCGGTCTGAAGGTATTCCCGGTAAAATGCCGCCCTCTGATGGGGGTTTTCGCCATAACGCAGCTCCTGAGCTTTTCTTACCTGAAAGGTGAAGGTCTCCGGAAATGAATATCCTTTCTTACCCTTTTCAATCTGGCCAAGGTAATTGGAAATGGCGCCATCATAACGTGCCGTATGCTGAAAGACCTTCTTGGCCAGCCGGAAGTTTGTCTCGATAGAGATTTCACCCTTCTCTTTCAGTTCGGAGAGGACTAAATCATAATCCACCGGATCCACCAAAACGGTCACGTCCGGATAATTCTTGGCTGCCGAACGGAGCATGGTGGGTCCGCCGATATCGATATTTTCGATGGCCTCCTCAAGACTGCAATCCTCTTTGGCAACAGCCGCTTCAAAGGGGTAAAGATTGACAGCCACGAGGTCAATGGGAAGAATCCCGTGCTCCTTCATCTTCTGGACATGCTCCAGTTTTGATCGCTGTCCCAGAAGTCCTCCGTGGACTTTTGGGTGAAGGGTCTTCACCCTTCCATCCATCATCTCTGGAAATCCCGTATAATCGGAAATGTCCATCACAGAGAGACCTTGCTCTCTCAACATTTTGGCAGTCCCTCCTGTCGAGAGGATCTCCACTCCCATCTGCGCCAGGCTCTTTGCGAATGAAACAACGCCTGTCTTATCCGAAACACTGACGATCGCCCTCCGGATCTTACCCATAAATTTACCCCTTTTACAATTTCAGATTTCAGATTTTAGATTTCATAACCCCTCCTCTCCTCCCAATCCTAACGCCCCCTACCTTCTTCCCCCTCTTAATTTAAGAGGGGGAAGGGGGAGTTATAAGGGGAGGTAGGGTGGGGTTACTTCAATTTGAAATTTGCAATTTTAGAAACCTAGTTCCTCACCAACCAGTATGATAAGCATATCAGTCAGGGAGGGCCTTCTCTCATGGATGACTATGGCCCTGCAGATGCGATTGGGAGAGTTGCAGTCCACACACTTTCCTATCTTAGCGCAAGGGACATCGATATTGAGTCGCCTGGCATTGAGCGGGGCAGAGACATTCTTGATCCTCCTGATCGCCTCAGGAACATCCTCCACAATCTTATTGAATCCGGCGACCAGAATGACCTTCCCCGGTCCAAAGACAGAGGAATTGATGCGGTTTCCAATCCCGTCAATATTGACCAGTTCCCCATTCATGGTAACCGCATTGGCGCTGCTCAAGAAGAGATCGGAGGTCATCTGGGCTTTGCGAATCTGGAGGATCTCCTCTTTCGGAAGTCCAGCCTTCCAGTGGTTATAGAGGACGTTTCCCTGGGCTTCCAGCCTCTCCAGAATTCCCAGCTCCCTGATGGTGATCGATCCTCCCACGCCTACCCTCTGTTGAGGGGTGACATGTTTCCAGATCTCTGCGACCGCCTCCTCCTTATTCTTCGCAAAAACCGCCTTAAAATCATGAGACTCAAGTTTTTCAACGGCTTTCTTTGCTTTCTCCTCAACCCACCACTGTTTGTTCGGATCCATTCATTCCTCCTTTTATAATCCCTCCCCGCCTCCCTTTAGAAAGAGACTGTGTTACAAGTCCGTTCATGGTTCGACAAGCATGTCCTGAGTAAACCGTTCATCCTTCGAGAGCCTCAGGACGAACGGTGAGTCGAAGGGCTCACCACGAATGGACCACGCCACATTAAAATCAATTGCTTAGCCGTTTGCCCTGAGCCTGTCGAAGGGGGAACGGCTAATTACGACACAGTCTCAAAAGGGAGGGGATTCATTTCCTCCTTTTCTAAAATCGGATGAAAATGATTACAAGATCGAAAAGTACTGCTCCAATTCGTAATCGGTCACCCGGGCACGGAAGCGTTCCCATTCCACCTTCTTGTTCTCGATGAACTTATAGAAGACTTCGTCTCCCAATGTTCTTCTGACCAGATCGCTTTTCTCCGTGACCTGAATGGCTTCCCAGAGGTCCTCGGGCAGTGTATCAATACGATATCTCTTCCTTTCTTTCTCGGTCATCTCATAGACATTTCTTTCCACCGGCTCCCTTAAAGGATATTTCTTCTCTATCCCTTCCAGCCCGGCGGCCAGCATCACAGAGAAGGCTAAGTATGGATTACAGGCAGGGTCTGGGCAACGGTACTCCACTCGTGTCGCCAACTCCTTTCCGGGCTTGTAGACCGGAATCCGGATGAGGTCCGAACGGTTCTTTTGAGCCCAGGAGATATAAACCGGCGCTTCATAGCCCGGTACCAGCCGTTTATAGGAGTTCACCCATTGATTGGTGACCAGAGTGATCTCTCGCGCATGTTTCATTAGGCCGGCGATATAATGTTTGCCGACCTCCGAAAGATGGTACTCGTCTTTTGAATCGAAAAAGACATTCTTCTTCCCTTTAAAAAGGGATTGATGGGTATGCATCCCGCTTCCATTGATGCCAAAAACGGGTTTGGGCATGAAACTGGCGTAGACATTATTCTTTAGAGCCACTTCCTTGACCACCAGCCGGTAGATCATCGTGCTGTCAGCCATGGTGAGAGCATCCTTATATTTCAGGTCAATCTCGTGCTGGCTGGGGGCTGCCTCATGATGGCAATACTCCACCTGGACTCCCATCTCTTCCAGGGTCATGACGGCCTGTTTGCGGAGGTCGCTTGCGGCATCAAGAGGGGTCATATCGAAATAGCCCCCTGAATCGAGAGGTTCCGGCTTGCCTGAGGAGTTCTTAAAATAAAAGAATTCCAATTCAGGGCCTACGTTAAAGGTGTATCCCATTTCGCCGGCCTTCTCCAGATTCTTCTTTAAAACCCACCGGGGATCACTCTGGTAAGGCTTCCCATCCGGTTGCAGGATATCGCAGAACATGACCGCCACCACATGATCGTTTGCCTTCCAGGGGAAAATCCGGAAGGTGGAGGGGTCCGGCTTGGCCACCATATCGCTTTCGTCAATCCTGGCAAAACCAGCGATCGAGGACCCGTCAAACCCCATTCCCTCTTCGAGGGCCCCGTCCAATTCGCGAATGGTGATGGCAAAACTCTTCAAAAAACCGAGGATATCCGAAAACCAGAGCCTGACGAACTTGACTTTTTTCTCCCTTGTAATCCGCAAAACATCTTTCTTGTCCAGTTTGGCCATACTCTCCCCCTTTGATTAAGAGTAAACCCCGTTAGAAATTCCAATCGTTGCGACTCGAAACCGAGCGGGGCATTGTTTCTAACGGGGTAAAAATATACATCAGGTTTAGCATAATCGCCCTTTCCGGTCAACCCTATAAAATCCCAGCAAAAACCCAAAACCTTCTGTTGACAATTCCCGTGTTTTTAAGTACATTTACTTCCGGTTCCTGAGAAAAGGAGTGTCCCTCATTGCTCTCCAAAAAAACTTCCTACAAAAAGCAGATCGAAGCGCTCTCGGAGATCAGTCAGGCTATCTCTTCGGATCAATATTTAGATGATATCCTGAAACTGATCGTAACCGTGACGGCCAATGTGATGGGTTCAAAGATCTGTTCCCTCTGGATTCTGGATGAAAAGGAGGGGGTCCTCAAAATTCGTGCAACCCAGACGATGAGCGAAGCCTATTTAAAGGAGAGGAGTCTGAGGCTGGGCGAGGGCGTGGTGGGTTATGTCGCCCAGCAGAAAAAACCATTAGCAGTCCTGGAGGTGTTGAAAGAGCCCCGTTTTAAAGAAAAGGAACTGGCCCGCAAAGAAGGATTGGTCTCCATGCTCAGCGTCCCCCTGGCAGTGAAGGATAAAGTAATCGGTGTGATCAATTGCTATACTTCCTATCCCCATGAATTCACGGAGACGGAACGGACGGTCCTCGCTGCGGTGGCCAGTCAGGCTGCCATCTGCATCGAAAATACGGAATTGATGGTCAAAACCAAGGTGATCCAGGAAGAGCTGGAGGTTCGGAAACTGGTCGAAAGAGCAAAAGGGATCATTATGAAACGTCATGAGATCAGTGAAGAAGAGGCCTTCAAACGGATCCGCAAGGCGAGCATGGATAGCCGAAAGACCATACGGGAAATTGCCGAAGCCATCCTCCTGACCGACAAAATGGGGAATTAGCCTGCCTTACTGCCTCAGTTATGGTTTTTTATCCCCCTTTGGAAAAGGGAGATAAAGGGGGATTTTAAAAATATGTTTGGAAAATCTCCCCCCACCCCTCTTTGCCAAAGAGGGGTATAAAGGTATATTTATATTATTTGAACCCGTAACTGAGGCATTACAGCCTGCCTTAAATTTTTCTTGACATAATTAAGTATTTATATTAAGGGTTAGTTCGTCAATACAAAGGCGTATTGAAGACGAAGGCGTCATAGGGATGTGGCGCCTTTTTTTTGATACATTGAGGTATAAATGACAAGGGCGTCAAAGTAATTTGGCGCCTTTTTATTTACCCTGTTAGAAATAATGGTCCACTCGGTTTCGAGTCGTAACGACTGGGATTTCTAACAGGGTTTACCCATGAGAAGAAAAGGAGGAAAAAAAGATGACTTTCACCAAACCTAACAGAAGTCCCGCCACTTTCACAAAAAATCGAGTAGCGCCTGCCCCGGTATCAGGCATTTGCGTCACCTGCCTGGACGGCTGCCCCGGCCCCTGTGAAGTCGGGCGCTCTGCCCTGAGAGGAAGGGAGGTTCTCTATCCTCAGCCCTATTCCAAGGTGACCGCAGGGTCTGAAAAGGATTACCCCGCTGATTTTTCTCACTTCAATGTCCAGGGGACATGCGTCGGTGCGGTGGGTGTCTCTGCGGATTCAGACCATGCGACTTTCCCTGCCGTGGATGTCTCCACAACCGTCGGAGCAAAAGAAAAGATTAAATTAAAAATCCCTTATTTTACGGGCGCCCTGGGTTCGACTGACATTGCCCGGATCCACTGGGAGTCCATGGCCATCGCAGCAGCCATTTCCGGAACCCTGGTCGTTGTGGGTGAAAATGTCTGCGGCATGGATCCAAATGCTGAATTCAAAAATAGCCATGTCGCCAGATCCCCGGAACTGGAACGCAGGGTCAAGACATTCCAGCAGTGGTATGATGGGTACGGCGGAATCATTGTGCAGTACAATGTTGAAGATGGACGGTTGGGCGTTCCCGAATATGCCGTGGAAAAATTGGGGGTTCAGATCATTGAACCGAAATGGGGACAGGGGGCCAAAGATATCGGCGGCGAAGTCAAACTTCCCTCCCTGGAGAGAGCCCTTCAACTAAAAAGCCGGGGGTATATCGTCCTTCCCGACCCCGAAGATAAGGTCATCCAGGAAGCCTTTAAACAGGGGGATTTTAAGGAATTCGAACGCCATTCCAGATTGGGCATGGTGGATGAAGAAGGCTTCCATAAAGAAGTGGCGCGCCTGAAAAAGATCGGAGCAAAGTATGTCACACTAAAGACCGGGGCCTATCGACCGGCTGATTTGGCCCGGGCAGTTAAATATTCCTCGGATGCAAAGATTGACCTTCTGACGGTGGATGGCGCAGGGGGAGGAACCGGAATGAGCCCCTGGCGGATGATGAATGAATGGGGAATTCCAACGGTTCATCTCGAGAGCCTTCTCTTTCAGTTCCTTAAGCGCCTGGATCAGAAAGGGGCGTTCATCCCTGACTGTGCCATCGCAGGAGGGCTCGCTCTGGAAGATCATATTTTCAAAGCGGTTGCTTTGGCGGCGCCATATATCAAAGCCATCTGTCTCGGCCGGGCATCGATGACGGCGGCCATGGTAGGCAATACCATCGGAGAAATGATCAAAAAAGGGAAAGTCCCTGCCGATGTCGCCAAATACGGGACCGATATCGAGCACGTCTTCGTTCTGGCAGCCAAACTGAAGGATAAATACGGAAAGGATTTCGAACGCATTCCAACGGGAACCATTGGAATGATCACCTACTTCGACCGTCTCAATGCCGGACTCCAGCAGTTCATGGCCGGAGCAAGAAAATTCGCCTTGAAATATATCTCCAGAGATGACCTCTGCGCCTTAACCCGTGAAGCTTCTGAAGTATCGGGAATATCCTATGTGATGGATTCCGATCAAAAGGAAGTAGATAAGATTCTCGGATAAACAGTAAATGAGCAGACTGCCGGAAACAATCTTTTTTTCCGGCAATCTGCTAAAACATACGAAACCAACTTTACCCCTCCTCTTTGTATAAGATAGGACAGATGTGACTACCAAAATCTCCTCTGGCATTGGCTATTTAGACCATCTTCTGGGTTTTCTTAAAACGGGGGATAATGTGATCTGGGAGGTGGAGGCCGGCACCTATATTGAGATCTTCCTCCAAAGGTTTATTGAGCACAATTTAAAAAATGGATACAAGGTAGTCTATGTCAGCTTCAATATCTCTCCTTCCACACTCACAAAACGTTTAACCTATCTTCCCAACTTAGAAGACCTCACCCTCTTAGACTGTTTTACTTCCGGAAAGGGGAACAACGATCCCCTCTTCACTCAGTTCTACGAAAAGGAGAAAGAGGGATTTAAAGGGAGAGTGGTCAGAGTTGAAAATCCAAAAGACTATTCCCAGTTTCGCATTGCAATGGATCGGATGGAGATTGAAAAGGGGGCAGGCGTCCGTTACCTCTTTGACAGTCTAACGGGCATGCAGGATATCTGGGGTGATGAAAATGTCACTTATAAATTCTTCACTGCTTCCTGCCCCCGGCTCTATGATCTTCAGACCGTTGCCTACTGGGTCTTGGAGAGGGAAGCGCACACACCCTCCTTTAAGGCCAATCTGAGGCATATCACCCAGGTGGCGATTGAGCTCAGCAAGGAAAACGGTGAACTCTTTTTTAAAGTCATTAAGATCGAGGGAAGATTTTCAAGGACCGCTTTCCTCCCGAAACATTATGAAGTGTGGGATGAAAAGGTGATCTTCCCCTCCATCGGAGGCCGGAGGCCAAGTAACCTGGGTGATAAGATCAGAACGTTGAGAAAGAAACTGGGAATGACACAAAAGGAATTGGCTGAGCAGGTCGGCCTGACCCCAAGTTTTATCTCTCAATTGGAGAAAAACTTGATCAGCCCTTCCCTTGACTCTCTTCTCAAATTGAGCGAGAAATTAAATACTCAGCCCATCTACTTTCTGATGAATGGGGAGAGCGGGCCGCTTCAGAAAATGGTGATCAAACCAGGCGAAAGGTCGGAGATTCATCTTCCGGGTTTGAAGAGTAATGGCCTGAAACTTCAACTTCTGGTCTCTGATGTTCTCAACCGGAGAATGGAACCCTATCTATTAACCCTCAAAGAGGGTGCCATTATTGAGGGTCATTTCTATACCCATAAAGGGGATGAATTTGCCTATGTCATGGAAGGAGAATTGGAGGTTGAAATTCAGGATGAAAAACATTTAATAAGAAAGGGAGACAGTCTTTACATAGGAGCAACATTTCCTTCTAAATGGGCGAATGTGGGTAAGGGAGAGGCGGTGTTATTATGGATACTAAGTCCACCAAGAGGGATTTAGTAAAAATTAAGTTAACCCCGTTAGAAATTCCAGTGGAGCATTAAACCCCGCCCTCCGGGGTGGAACCCCCTACGGGGCGGAACCCGGAATTATTCTAAAATCTAACCCCGCTGCAGCCGCCGGCCCACGAGGGCCTCTGGCCCGGAGGGAGCATCGGGGCATTATTTCTAACGGGGTAAAAATGGAGGAAATTTTTTTTTACTTAATAAATTAAGTATAAGTAAAATTTATGATAAATAATTTAATTAAATTTAACTTTGGAGGTTAATATGAGCCACGAATATGTTGATAAAATTCTTAACAAACACCAGGAAAAGAGAATGGCTCTCATCAGTATTCTGCACGATATTCAGGACCATTATAACTTCCTCCCTGAAGAGGCATTAAGAGGCGTGGCTTTAAGATTACAGATGGATCTCAATGAGATCTATGGCGTTGCCGTTTTTTATAAATCCTTTAGCCTCCTTCCAAAAGGAAAACATTCCATCACCCTCTGTCTGGGGACAGCCTGTCATGTAAGGGGAGGCCCAAAAATATTGAGGGAGTTGAAAAAAATGTTAAACATCGAACCCGGACAGACAACCCAGGACAAACAGTTCTCCTTGAATGTGGTCAACTGTTTGGGGGTATGTGCCATTGGACCGGTGATGATGGTGGATAGAAAATTCTATGGAGAGATGAATTCGATCAAGGCCAAGCGAGTTATTGAGAAGTTAAATAAGAAAAGAAGCGGGGTGAAATCATGAGAAAAATAAAATCCGTGTCTGATTTAGAAAAGTGGAGGGAGACGATCTTATCAAAACAGAGCCAGGATGAAGTGATTGTCTCTGTTTGTGGGGGGACGGGTTGCCACGCCTATGGCTGTAAAAAGGTGAGGGATCAGTTTGCCAAGGAAATTAAGAAAAATGGGACTGGGCAAAAGATCAGGTTGAGATTCACCGGATGCAGGGGATTCTGTGAAAGGGGTCCCATTGTTACCATTCAGCCACAGTCCATTTTCTACCAGAGAGTCCAGGAGAAGGATGTTCCTTTTATTCTTTCAGAGACGATCGAAAAAGGTGGAATCATTGAGCGCCTCCTCTATGAAGATTCAACGACAAAACAAAAGATGGCTTCCGAGAAAGATATTCCTTTTTATAAGGACCAACATCGATTAGTTTTCGGGAATAATGGTCTCATCGATCCCGAGGAGATTGAGGATTATGTTGGAATCGGTGGATATCAGGCGTTGGCAAAGGCCCTCTTCAAAATGGAGCCCGATCAGATTATCGATGAGATTAAAGCCTCTGGTTTGAGGGGAAGAGGGGGAGCAGGTTTTTCGACAGGTAAAAAATGGGAAGAGTGCCGTAGAGCTCCTGGAGATGTCAAATATGTCATCGTTAACTGCGATGAGGGAGACCCTGGCGCTTATATGGACCGAAGCCTGATGGAAGGGAATCCACACTCTGTCTTGGAAGGGATGATCATCGGCGCTTTTGCCATTGGAGCGAATCAGGGATTCATTTATGTCAGGCATGAATATCCTTTAGCCTGTAAGAATGCAGAGACTGCCATCAAGCAGGCAAGAAAGGCAGGCCTGTTGGGTAAAAATATTTTAGGTTCAGGATTCGATTTCGATGTGGAGGTCGCTCAAGGAGGAGGAGCCTTTGTCTGTGGAGAATCGACGGCATTGATTGCCTCGATTGAAGGAAGGGTCGGGGAACCCAGAAGCAAACAGATCCATACCGTTGAACAGGGCCTCTGGGGAAAACCAACGAACCTCAACAATGTGGAGACCTGGGCCAATGTTCCGTTGATCATCAACCGGGGGAGCAAGTGGTTTGCTTCCATTGGCACTGAAAAGAGCAAGGGGACAAAGATCTTTTCTCTCGTTGGAAAGGTAAAAAATACCGGACTGGTCGAGGTGCCGATGGGTATCACCCTTAAAGAGATCATCTTCGACATCGGAGGGGGTCAACAGAACGGGAAGAAGATTAAGGCGGTTCAAACAGGCGGCCCTTCAGGAGGTTGTATTCCTGCTTCTCTATTTAATCTGCCCGTCGATTTCGACAGCCTCGCACAGGCCGGATCGATGATGGGTTCCGGTGGAATGATCGTGATGGATGAGGGAACCTGCATGGTCGATGTGGCAAAATACTTCGTCCATTTCCTGCAGGAAGAATCCTGTGGTAAGTGCCTTCCCTGCCGTGAAGGATTAAAAAGGATGGGTGAGATTCTGGATAGCATCACAGAAGGAAGGGGGAATCAGGAGAGCCTATCCCTTCTCGAGGAACTGGCCGAAGTCGTGGTGGATACCTCCCTTTGCGGGCTGGGGAAGACCGCTCCCAATCCAGTCCTTTCAGCTCTGAGATATTTTCGGTCTGAATTTGAGGCCCACATTCATCAAAAGAGATGCCCCGCTGGTGTTTGCACTCCTCTCATCCAATATTCAATCTCGGAGGCGGATTGCACAGGGTGCGGCGCATGTGCAAAGGTCTGTCCGGCAAAGGCAATCGAGGGAGAGAAGAAAAATATTCACCATATCCTATCAGACCTATGTTCAAAATGCGGCTCCTGTAAGGATGTGTGTAAAGCAAATGCGGTGATGCTCCAGTAATCCCAAAACTAACACCCTCCCCCTTGAGAGGCTGTGTCGCAATGTGGGAATTGGGATGTTTGTCATTCTGAACGAAGTGAAGAATCTAATGATTTCAACTGAATCGATCATAGAGATTCTTCGGCTATCGCCTCAGAATGACATTACGACACAGTCTCTGATTGGGGAGGGAAAGGGTGGGGGTGAATCCTCTCCCGCCTGGGGAGAGGAAAAATGCGTAAAGGAGAAAAAAATGGAAAGAAAAACATTTAATATCACGATAGATGGAAGGTCACTCGATGCGGAAAAGGGGATAACCATTCTTCAGGCAGCCCGTGAATTCGGCATTCACATCCCAACCATGTGTTATATGGAACATCTCACGCCTTATGGGGGATGCCGGCTCTGTATCGTCGAGATCAGTCATAACGGCAGCAAGCCCTTTATGGATACTTCCTGCACGCACGAAATCAGGGAGGGTCTGGATATCCAGACGCAAACTCCAAAAATCATCCGCGCAAGAAAGATGCTGGCCGAGCTTTTGGTTGCCGGCGCTCCCAATGTGAAGATAGCCCAGGATATTGCCGCACGGATGGGATTACTCAAAGTGAGATTTCCGATGGAGGACAACCGGTGTGTCCTCTGCGGTCTCTGTATCCGTATGTGCTACGAGCAGATGGACGGAAAGGCGCTCGGGTTTGTGGGAAGGGGAATGGGACGAAAGATAAGTATGCCCTTTGAAGTCAGGCCTGAGACCTGCCGACTCTGCCGGGGATGTGATTATGTCTGTCCGGGTGTCATTATTCCTTGCCGGGGTGTTACAGAACCGGGTGAGCTCTGCGGGAGATGCGTCCGGATTGAAGAGACCCCCGCCTGTTGTTCCATGACGACGTTTGGCTGCTTCTGCGAACAGAACCCACTCTGAGGAGTGTGACTCTTTCCCTGCCCTTCCCTCATCTTAGGGGAAGGGTAAGGAAAGCCTTCCTCCCATCCCTTATCAATCCATCCAATCCGGGAGTCCGTGTCTTTAATTTTTCTGTAATGACTCACTCTCCCGTGGATTTTTCCCAAGATCCGGTGGGCCTGCCTGCCGGATCATTGGACCCTACCCACGCCTTAGTGAGGCATTACACTTTTCTTGAAAATTAATTTTATTAAAAGTAATTTTTTTGTTATAAAGGTACATTGGAAACGAAGGTGAACCTGAGGCTGGCGGATGTTTCGTTTCTATGGCGAGGGCAGCAGAAGCAGGTAAATACTGGGGAGGGGTATAAGATCAATCATGGATGTCCTTAGAACCTATCGATTATTTAAAAAGATTAATCAATACCCGAGCCTGATCGGTCTGATCCGAAGCATCTTCATGGATGTTTTGGATCAAAGGGGTATTATTACCCGGGAGAAACTATATCGTCAGGCCCAGGAAGAACTGAAGGCCGATGGGCTCCCTGACACCGAGGCCAACCGTCAGGATTATATCGAAGCGCTCATTGACACTTATTTAGTGAAGCATTTAAAACCCAATGAAATAGAAGATTACATCAACCTGGCGCGGAAAAAGGATAAATGTCAAACGTTGAGCATGGTCGCTAACCGGGACCAGGCAACCTCCATGGAGGTGTTTAAAGCCCTTCGGGAATTCTGTGATATTCCAAAAGGTGAAGTCTATATTTCCAGGGAGGAGGCCGAGGGTATCCGTGTCGCCCTGATCACCCGGTTTATCTCCAGTCACCTTCCATTTATCAGCCTTGCCAAGAATTACATCACCATCCGTGATATTGACAGTATCCTTCAGCGAACCCTCTGGAGCCGAAAGCGACCCGGAAAGTTAGGGGGAAAGGCATCCGGGATGATCCTGGCCCTCAGGATCCTCCTCCCTATTCTTGAAAAAAGAGAGCCCGAGTTGGAGGAAGTCATCAGGGTTCCGGATACCTGGTATTTAAATTCCGGGGTTTTTTCTGAGTTCTTAGACCGAAACAACCTCTACCTTTTCCATACCTTCAAGTACAAAGACAGGGAGACCATTGAAAAGGAGTTCGAACGGATTGAAGAGAAATTCAGGTTTGCTACGTTTGCTCCGGAAGTGGTCGAAGATTTCCGAAAGATCCTGGAAGAGATCGGCGAACACCCCATTATCATTCGATCTTCGAGCATGTTGGAGGACAGCTTTGGCCTGGCCTTTTCAGGAAAATATCTCTCCGTCTTTCTGACCAACCAAGGGGACATTGAAACGCGACTGACCCATTTTATCATGGGCCTGAAGGGGGTCTTCGCCAGCACCTTCGGGTCAGATCCAATCCTCTACCGGATGGACCATGGATTATTGGATTACGATGAACGGATGGCCATGGTTGTGCAGAAGGTGGTAGGGCAACGCTTTGGAGATTATTTTTTCCCTTTTGTCTCGGGGGTCATGTTTTCTCGCAATGTCTATGCCTGGAACCCAAAGATCAAGACAGAGGAGGGGCTGGTGAGGCTGGTTTTTGGCCTGGGGACCCGGGCCGTAGACCGTGTCGGTTCTGACTATCCCCGGATGATTCCCTTAAGCCATCCCCAACTGCGGCCGGAAGTGACTGCACAGCAAATAATGAAGTACTCCCAGAAACAGGTGGATGTGCTCAATCTGAAAAAGGGGATCATGGAAACGGTGGATTTTCGCACATTAAGTTCTGCCATCGATCACCCCGATCTTTTCTCCGCCGTATCGGTTCAAAAAGAGGGGCATTTAGCTCCGCCTATGTTTAAAACCCAGAATCTCAAAGGTGAAGAGCTTTGCCTCACCTTTGACAATTTTTTAACCAAATCAGCCTTCGTGCCCATTGCAAAGAAAATCCTCTCAAAGGTTGAAGCGGCCTACGGGCGTCCGGTGGATATCGAATTTGCCTGGGATGGTAATAAATTCTATCTGTTGCAATGCCGATCCCTCTCCATAAGAAAAGAATTGGATAAAGTTCCTATCCCGGAGCAGATCCCAAAGGAGCAGATTCTCTTCGTCACCAACGCAGGGGTGTCCAATAGCGTGATTCATAACCTTGAATATGTTGTCTATGTCAATCCCAGGGCTTATGACACCTTGCAGACCTATGAAGAAAAGTGGAAGATCGCTCTCGTCGTGAACGCATTGAACAAACACTTAGCCTCAAAACGCTATGCCCTGATGGGGCCTGGTCGCTGGGGAAGCAACGATATTAACCTGGGTGTCAAGGTGACCTATGCGAATATCAATAAGACAAAGCTTCTCGCAGAGATTTCATTTGCAAAGGAGGGATATACGCCTGAAGTCTCTTATGGCACCCATTTTTTTCAGGATCTCGTTGAGGCTGACATTCTGATGATTCCCCTGTTTCCGGATGACCCGAACGCTTTTTTCAATGAGGCCCTTTTATTAGATTCTCAAAACGTCCTTGGCGATATGGCTCCTGAGTTTAAAGATTGCAAAGATGTCGTTCGGGTGGTCGATATCCCCTCCACTCGAAACGGCCAGTTTTTGCATGTTTATATGGATGGTTTGAACCAGAAAGGCATGGGATGCTTTGGACCCAAACATGGAGAAAACGACCATCTGTGAGAAAAAGAGAGTCATCATTTGATTTAGCTTATGATAAGAAATCTTAAAAAAAACCGTTCCCGGGAGAAAGAATCAGAGAGGAAACAGCACACTTTGGGAAAGAGAAAACGCCGTTTCGATGCCAGGGAAATAAATGCGCTTCTGGAAATCAGCAAGGCCATTGCCTCTGGCCTCTATCTCGAAGATGTCCTCCGGCTGATCGTAACGGTCACCGCCAATGTGATGGATTCAAAGATCTGCTCCCTCTGGATTCTCGATGAGAAGGATCAGAAGTTGAAATTAAAGGCCACGCAGAGCATCAGTGAAGAATATCTGAAAGAGAGGAGCCTGGCCATGGGAGAAGGGGTGGTCGGCCAGGTGGCTCTCAGGAATCGGCCCATGGCGATTCTCGACGTGCTCAAAGAACCCCTCTATAAAGAGAAGGAGTTGGCCAAGAAGGAAGGCCTCATCTCCATGCTCAGTGTGCCCATGTGCATTAAAGAGAGGGTCATCGGTGTCATCAACTGTTATACCTCTTTTCCCCATGTCTTTTCGAAGAGCGAAGAAGAGATGCTCACGGCCGTAGCGAACCAGGCGGCGATCTGCATTGAAAATTCGGGTCTGATGGAGACACTGGATATCGATGAGATTCTCAAGCTCGTTCTGGAAGGGGTAACGAAAAATCTCGGGTTCGACCGCGCCCGCCTCTACCTGGTGAATGAGAAGGAGAATACGCTTGAATGTAAGATGGCAGTGGGGATCGATGGTGGAAAAATCGAAGGGATCACCCTCCCCTTGGATCCCGGGGGGAGCATCGTCGCCCGGTCGGTCTTTGAGAAACAACCCTTCATCATCCCGGACGCCGGCCAGGATCCAAGGGTCAACCCTGTCCTGAAAGAAAAATTCAATCTTCATTCCCTTGTCGTCGTCCCCCTTCTTGCCAAGGATAAAGCTCTGGGAGCCATTGCCGCAGATCACCTCGAGCCCGGGAAGAACATCACCAGCGAGATTCTTGGATCGGTCATGACTTTCGCACAACAGGCAGGATTGGCGATTCACAATGCCGTCATGTATGAGGAACTCAGAACCTTTAGCCGGCAGATGGAGGAGAAGATTCGAAAGACAACGGCCGATCTCCGCAGAACCGAGGCTCAGCTGATCCGGTCTGAAAAATTGGCGGCCCTTGGGCAGTTGGCTGCCGGCATTGCCCATGAGATTCGAAATCCACTGACCAGCATCAATATCCTCATCCATTCACTGAGGGAGAGATTACCCTCTGAAAATTCCCAGCAGGATGACCTCAAAGTCATCGAAGAGGAAATTCATCGCATGAATGAGATTGTCGACCAGTTCCTCCGGTTCGCCAAGCCCGCCTCTCCCTTTCTCGAAAAAACAGAGATTCTTTCCCTTTTTGAGGAGACCCTGCAATTGCTCAGGCCGCAGATAGAAAAGCAGCACATCGTCATTGAAAAGGAGTTTCAAGCCTTGCCCATGGTCCTCATGGATCGTGAGCAGATCAAACAGGCGATTCTTAACCTTTTGCTCAATGCGATTCAGGCCATGCCCGACGGGGGGAGGCTCACTTTATCGGGCTGGAATTCAGAAGAGGGTCAATGGATCTGCCTTTCCATCCAGGATTCCGGCATGGGTGTCCTTGCAGAAGATATGAATAAACTGTTTGACCCTTTTTTCTCGACGAAGGAGGGAGGAATCGGTCTCGGCCTCTCCATTACCCACCGGATCATTGACCAGCACCATGGCAAGATCGAAGTAAGAAGCGACCCGGGGCATGGAACCCATTTCACCATCTGGCTTCCAATCCACCATGAACAATGAACTAAAACCCACTGGAACGATGGAATGATGGAATAGTGGAATAATGGGTTAGAAAAAAGCTTTTTTTGGTTTTGTCCAATATTCCATTATTCCAATCTTCCATTATTCCAGAATTTCTCTGTTCATCGTATTTTTAAAGAGGTAACATGCAGACCATCCTGATCGTTGATGATGACAAATCGATCCGCTACTCCCTGAAAAGGATGCTGGAAGAAGACTTTTCTATCCTCACCGCCCAGAATGGAGAGGAAGCCTTGAAACGGCTGAGAGAAGACTCTCCCGACCTGATCATCATGGATATCAAGATGCCGGGCCGGAGCGGGATTGAGGTGCTCAAGGAAATCAAATTGGCCGATCCAAAATCCCTGGTCATCCTCATGACCGCTTTTGGCACCACCGAGACGGCTATCGAAGCGATGAAGTACGGGGCTTTCGACTACATTCTGAAACCCTTTCCCATCCCGCAAATGAAATCTCTGGTTGAAAAGGCCATCTCATTGCGAAAACTGATGAAAGAGGAGGTCACCTACTCTCCTACGCCAGGTCAGGAGGGAGTGGAGGAAAGGATCATCGGATTCTCCCCCAGGATGCAGGAGATCTATAAAATGATCGGCCAGGTGGCTCCCAGCGATGTGACGGTTCTTCTCAGGGGTGAAAGCGGGACAGGGAAAGAGTTATTTGCCCGGGCGATCTACCAGCATAGCCTCCGTTCAAACCAGCTCTTCCTTCCGGTCAATTGTGCCGCGATACCGGATACCCTTCTCGAGAGTGAGCTCTTCGGCCATGAGAAAGGGGCCTTCACAGGGGCCTCGTTCCGCCGCGTTGGGAAACTGGAACAGTGTCACAGGGGAACGATCTTTCTCGATGAGATCGGGGATATGTCTCTCTCAACCCAGGCAAAACTATTAAGAGTCCTGCAGGACAGGAGTTTTGAAAGACTGGGGGGAATGGAAACAATCCGGGTCGATATCCGGTTTATCGTTGCCACCAATAAAGATCTGGAAGAAGCCATCGCCAACCGGAAATTTCGGGAAGACTTCTATTACCGGCTCAATGTCGTTTCCATCCACATTCCTCCCCTGAGGGAACGGAAGGAGGACATTCCTGAGCTCGTCTCCTATTTCTTAAAAAAGTTCAATCGGGAGCTGAAGAAAGCGATTGTTGGGATCACCCCCGAAGCCATAGAAAAGATCACCTCCTATGGATGGCCAGGGAACGTCCGGCAGCTTGAGAATGTCCTGAAAAGAGCCATCGTGCTATGTCAGGGAGAATGGATTCTCGAAGACCAGATCCTTCTTGAAAAAGGAGAGGAGAAGTGGGCGGTGAGGGAGGACCGGGATAAAAATATTGAGGGCCTTCTCGACACCCTCTTTGAAGAACTATCGAATCCCCCCAGGGTCACACCCGATCTGGATATGATTTCAAGTGTAGGAAAAGGCCTGATCCTTCGTGCCCTCCAAAAGACCAGGGGGAATCAGGTCCAGGCCGCCCAACTTCTGGGGATCAACCGGAGCACCCTCCGGGGCAAGATGGATCGATACCATATCAAAAAGGATGTCCTGGTATCGGAGGAAGAGGGTTAAGAGTTATAAGTTATAAGTAATGATATCGTAAAAAGTCTGAAAAGACGATCTTCTGTCATTCCTGCGCAAGTCCCGCTCTTAGCGGGATATTTTAAGGTAGTTAGAATTCTCTGGATTCCCGTTTTCACGGGAATGACAACTTATTACGATATCAAATTATAAGTTATGAGTTATGAGTTATGAACATAACAGCTTACGCTTCACGCTTCACACTTTACAATTTTAAAGGGGTGAATCATGCGGACACTTAGAATCGGGCTCTGCCAGATCAATACCACCGTCGGGGACATCGAAGGGAATACGAAAAAGATCCTGGATTATATTGGAAAAGGCAAAAAGATGGGGGCGGACCTGCTCGCCTTTCCGGAGATGGCGGTTACCGGTTACCCTCCTGAAGACCTTTTGCTGATGCCGAATTTCATCGAGACCAATCTCAAGGCCATCGAAACGATTGCCAGGGCCACCTCCTCCATTACTGCCGTTGTGGGTTTCGTCAATAAAGAAGGAGACATTTTCAATGCCGCTGCCCTCCTCCACAACGGCAAAATGGTCGATGCCTATTCCAAGAGCTTTCTTCCCAACTACGGAGTCTTTGATGAGGATCGATATTTCCAGGTCGGAAAAGAAAACTTTATCTTTACCCTTAAATCAACTCCGATCGGCGTGAGCATCTGTGAAGATCTCTGGTATCCCGGAGACCCCATCCGGACACAGGCCCTTTATGGGGGGGCGGAGCTCATCGTGAACATCTCCTCTTCCCCTTACCATACCGGAAAGGTTGCCTTCCGGGAGAAAATGATTTCCACCCGGGCTTCGGATAATTTAGCAATCGTGGCCTACTGCAATCTGGTCGGAGGTCAGGACGAGCTGATCTTTGATGGCGGAAGCCTGGTCTTCGATCAGAGAGGGGATTTGATTGTCAGAGGAAGACAGTTTCAGGAGGATCTGATTCTGGCCGATCTCGACATGGAGGGTGTTTTTCGCATGCGCCTTCATGATCCCCGGATCAGGAGGGAGAGACTCGCCGATGAAGAAAAAAGAGTAAAAAAGATCGATCTTCCCGATTCCATTCGCTCTGTCAGGAAAAAACCTTCCCTTCCTGAGAGGGAGATGAAACTTCTCGACCGGCTTCCAGAAATCTATTCCGCTCTTGTTCTCGGCACAGGAGATTATATTCGAAAAAACGGATTTCATACCGTTCTGATCGGTCTGAGCGGGGGCATCGATTCTGCCCTGACCGCTGCCGTCGCTGTGGATGCATTGGGGAAAAAAGGAGTGGTGGGAGTGGCCATGCCCTCCCAGTACTCCTCAAAGGAATCTCTGGAGGATGCAAAAGCTCTGGCAAAGAATCTTGGCATCAAATTTCTGACCATACCGATTGCCGACATATTTAAGGCTTATCTAAAAACTATCTCCCCATCTTTTAAGGGGCTTAAATCCGATGTGACGGAGGAAAATATTCAGGCCAGGATTCGGGGGAATATCCTGATGGCCCTCTCCAATAAATTTGGCTGGCTTGTCCTGACCACCGGGAACAAGAGCGAAATGAGTGTAGGTTACTGTACACTCTATGGGGATATGGCAGGGGGGTATGCCGTCCTGAAAGACGTCCCAAAAACTTTGGTCTATGAATTATCGAAATACAAAAATAGAAAAGAAGGGAAGGCCCTGATCCCCAAAAATGTCCTTGCGAAAGCCCCTTCTGCAGAATTGAGGCCAAATCAAAAGGATGAGGATTCCCTCCCCCCCTACCCCGTTCTCGATCCCATTCTCCAGGCCTATGTGGAAGACGACAAAGGAGTTGAAGAGATTGCAAAGATGGGTTTTAAGGAAGCCATGATCAAAGAAGTGATCCGGATGGTCGATCGAAATGAATACAAGCGAAGGCAGAGCCCGCCGGGCGTTAAGATCACCCACCGGGCCCTTGGAAAGGACCGGAGGCTCCCGGTAACCAACAAATACCGGAATTTTTAGGTCCCTTATCCCGCCGGAATGAGTGGTTATCCTGTTTTTGAAATTAATTCTCCTTCAATATATCGGTGAATGATCCCGGAAATAAGCGTTTGGTAGGGGATACCCATTTCTAACGCTTTTTTTTGAATACCTTTATAATCGTGACCATAAAGACGTATGGTAATCCGTTTGTCCTTTACCAATGTACTTTTTGCCGTTGCTTTGATTGCTTCAATCTCTTTTTTAGATGGAGTAGAAAGTGTCATTTTTCCTTTTTTGTATGCGTCAAGAATGGCTTTTTCTTCTTTATCATATTTCATATGTTAACCCTCCTGTTCGTTTTGATACATCTTGGTCGCTTTTCTGCTTGGAATAATTGTTTTTAAAAAAATATAATCTTTTCCAACAACATGAGGAATAAGATAAATATAATCATCTACAACAACAAAATATATTTTTTGATCAGGATAATTTCCCTGGTCAGGATGATCTGCAATTTTCCATATGTCACCTTGCGATAGATGAAAAATTATTTTTTCGAATGAGATATTTCTTTCTTTTTTCAGCCACTCATTCTTTTCTGGATCCCATTCAAATTTCATCGAAATTATTGTACATCATTTGTCTGTACAGATCAAGATAAGACAAAGGTGGAAAATTGCAGAAAGAAAATAATATCTGAACAGGGTTAATGATGAAGATGATTTTCGGCCTGCCCATTAGAAAACGAGGTTAATGGAGTTGTAACAAAATGAACTCAAAAAGGCTGGTTGAGACAGACAGGATGGGGAAAAGATGGAACGACCAAGTATTTTTCAGACCACAACCCTTCAGTTCGTGGCGGCTGTGGACAGCGATCTTTGCCTGCTGATCCGGACTCCCCTCTCCAGTTTCTTAAATGCCTCTTCTTCGGACCGCTTTATCTCCTCTCTTGTTAGGCCCCATGCATTACTAATTTCCTCCGGAGTCCATGGGCTCAGGATCAAACAGCAGCAGTTTCTTATCTCAAGAGCCCTGTCCGTCATTCGGATTTTTTCTCTGTTGAGTTTTAAATCTTTCCAGAATAGGTTGTTGGGGCATTTGAAATTCGTACAAGGCAAACCAAAAAGCAATTCTGTACACATCTCTCAACCCTCCTTTTGGTTAATAGCTCTTCACAACCCATCACGGTAAACCTCTCTTCCAAATAGAGTTGTAAAGGTCTTCTCAATCAATATACAAATCCATCTTGCCATCTTCTTTCCGATGACTTTCCTGAGGTGGTACTGTAAGCAAATGATCTTATTAATGATGTAATTTCTCACAATTAAGGAATCGCTTAAAAAATAAAAAACCCGCTTCAAATCGGTGCTTGTTTATCGATGAATCTGATTTGTTAAAGGGCAATTATAATGCCAAGGGAGGTTGGACAGTGAAACTAGTTGATTTCTAAAGATTTGTTGAATGGCAGAATCTTGCTAAAATAAAGAAAAACACATTTTTTGTCATCGAGTTGAAATGATTAAAGGGAAAACCAAAAGAAGCAAGATAAAATTATTTTCTTTTACGAAGCCTTGCCAATGCGATTATGTTTCATTCATATCGATTTGTAATCCTCATCTCAATATTAATTCTTGAATCTGAAGGAAGGAAGGAAGAGAGGAGGTAGGGGAAGCGTATAGCCCCTACAACGATTCGTTTCGATATATTCTGGAGAGTTGATAATTACGCAATGAAATATTGATAACGTGACATGTTATCAGACCAGGGAGACACTGGCGATTCATCCGGTTTCGTCCAGCGGCCAAAAGGCGCGGATAACCGTTCCCTTCCCCTCGGAGGATTCGATCATATAACTCGCGCCCGAAAGTTGCGCCCGTTCCCTCATGGTGGAAAGACCCCGTCCTTTGGCTGCACTATGCAGGTTAAACCCCTGGCCGTTGTCCTGAATGGTCAGTTCTATCCTGCCTTCAACCTTATGAATGGAGAGATTGACAAGGGTTGCCTTGCTGTGTTTGGCGATATTGTTCATCGCTTCCTGCGATATGCGGAAGATCTGCGTTTTCAGGGAATCAGGCACTTCACCTTCCGATATGGCAATCTCTTTTTCGACGCAGATGTAGGAATAGGTTTTTTGGAACTCCCGGCAGTACCAGCTGAGAGCTGCTGTGATTCCTAAATCATCCAGTATGGCGGGGCGCAAATCAGACATGATCCTGCGGGTTTCTTCAACAACCTGCACAACTTTTGATATGAGGTCTCTCAAGGATTCTGGTTTTCCTGTGCCCTGTTTTATCTCGTCCGCCGCTTTCTCAATTCTGAATTTGATCGCGGTGAGAGACGCCGCAATACTATCGTGAAGCTCTCCAGCGATTCTTTTCCTCTCGGCTTCCTGGGCTGTCAGGCATTCAGAGGCAAAAAATCGAACCTGCTTCTCCGATTCGCGAAGTGCATCTTCCAGTCGTTTGCGCTCGGTATTTTCAGCCCGAAGCAGTTCAACAGTCTCTGACAGTTCAGAAGTTCGCTCCTGGACCCGCACTTCCAATTCGTCATGAGCCTTTTTCAATGCCTCCTCAGCCTTTTTCTGAGCGGTGATGTCCTGAATGGTCTTGATGACCCGGCGCACCTTGCCAGCTGGGTCGAGGAGCGGGACGTAGTTGACGATGGCCACACGTCCGCCGCTTTCCTGCGGCATAGCCCATTCGAAGGACTGCATCTTTCCGGTCTCATAGGCCCGACGCAAGTGCGGAACGAGCACCTGGGCCACCTCCGGCCCGAAAATTTCCTCATCGGTTCTCCCCACCATTCGGTCGAGCGGCAGACCTGCGACCTGTTGTGTCCACGGGTTGGCAAATAGGTAACGGCGTTGACCATCGTAGATGCCGAACCCGTAAGGATAAGTCTCCACGGCGCCGCGGAAGCGTTCCTCGCTCTCCCGAAGCGCCTCGTCCACACGTTTGTGCTCGGTGATGTCAACCGTGGCACAGGTGACACCGGAAATCTGACCAGACCCGTCGCGCAGGGGTTCTATAGAGAAGTCAACGAAGCGACGCTCTCCATTGACAGTTAGCCAGGTTTCTCCCCGCATTCCTACTCCGCTCTCCATGACTTGGCGTTTGATCCTGGTCAAGTAAGCGGCTTCCTCAGGCGGGTGAACCTCGTCAATTTTTCTTCCTAAGAGTCCTTCAGCCGAAAAACCACGAGGTGGATTGTAAACCCATGTAAAACGAAGTTCTCTGTCATGCTGATAAACAGTGACTGGAGAACCCGTAATGGCCACTCTAAAACGCTCCTCACTCTCCCGCAGCGCCGCCTCCGCCCGCTTGCGCTCGGTGATGTTCTGCGCGGCTCCGATGACTCTGATCGTCCCGGGATGCAACGGATCGGCGGCGGGGTTAATCGAATCCCGGACCCAGCAGATCTCCCCGTTCTTCGTGACAATTCGGTATTCGCTGACGTGAGGTTGCAATGCCCTGATGTACCGGAAACGCTCTTCGATGACATGCCTGTCTTCGGGATGGACTATCTCCGCTAAGTCAGCATCATTCGGATAGCCGGTCACCATGGTAAACCCGGGGGTGATCCACTCCCAGATATACTTTTCCTCCGGCGCCACCCTGAATGCGTAGACCCAGTCAGAAATGGCTTCCGTTACCATTCGGAACTGTTCTTCCGGTCCTTCGGAGACTTTCCTGATTGGGCTGCGGTCTGGGCTTTCCTTACCCGTATCTGCCAGAGGCCACGACGCTCGAATGGTCGTTCCTTTTCCATCTCCGGACCTGACATCAAACGTTCCTCCCGAATGCTCGATCCTCTCCCTCATGCCCACAAGCCCGAAACCTATCCATGGTCTTGTCCGGAACAGGATTCGTTCGATATCGAAACCTCCTCCGTTGTCGTTGATCGAGAATTCAATCGTCTCCTCTTTTTTTCTTAAGGAGATCAACGCGCGGCTGGCGCCGCTGTGATGCGCCACATTTTCCAGGGCCCCCTGCATCACCCGGTAGACCACAATCTTGACGTTAACGGGCACATCTTCTTCAGTCACACCGATCTGCTTTTCAATGGAGATTCCGGTGTGGTTTTTCTCGAATTCCCGGCAGTACCAGTTGATCGTTGCCAGAATTCCGATGTCGTCCAGAAGGGGAGGCCAGAGGTCTCCTTGCATCGTGCGGATTCTTTCGATGGCATTTCGGATATTCGAAATGATTCTCTGAGCGCTCTGACGGGCAGCAACGGGATTATCCGTAACCTGCTGGGACAAAAAACCATCCATGTCAAACGTTACCGTATTCAGGATTTGCCAGATATCGTCATGGAGGTCCTGAGCTATCTTTCTTCTCTCCCTTTCCTGAACAACGAGGAGTTGGGAGGAAAGATGCCGAAGCTCTTTCTCCGACTCCTGTAATGCCTCCTCTGCCCGTTTCCGCTCCTCAATCTCAGTTGTCAACTTGGTGGTTCGTTCCCTTACTCGTGTCTCCAATTCGTCATGTGTTTTTCTCAGGGCCATGTCGGCCTGGCGCGAAGCCGCTGCTTCAGTCTCTGCCCGGGCGCGCGCCGCGCGCAGCCTTTCGCCTACCCGCCCGACGTAGAGGCTGGCCAGGACCAGGATCAAGGCCCGCACGCCCAGCGAGGTCGTCAGCGTGAGAGACACGACCGGTTCGACAAAGAAAAGCTCGGCCAGGAGCACACCGAGGAGCGTGGTGGCCAGCGCCGGCCCTGAGCCGAGCGTCACGGCCACGACCATCATGGCAGGATAGATCGTCAGGTAGGGGATCTTTGCCCCGAGCAACGGGTTGAGCGCCCAGCGAACCAACACAGCCGCCAGTACCGCCGCCACAGCCAGACCGTAACGCGAATAAACGGAAAGGACCCTTTCCCTGGTTTCTTTTTTCCCTTCCATGGATTCCCCTGATTTGTTAAGGGCCCTCTTTAAGGTCCTGACTATGAGCATTTTTTTATAATATTCGAATCAGCAGAAAGGAAAATAGGGTGAATCCTGTATTTCACCTTAAGAATCAATGTATTTGTGTTTTTCAAATCCTAATGTTGAAGGGTGCGGTAATCTTCAAAAATCAAGATTACAGAAAGAAACTTGCGGATCGGATTTTCAACTGGGTTTTAGAAATCAAGAATAGGATAAGGAAACGGGGACTTGTAGAAAGAACTTGACATGGATAATAAAAGGAGGATGGCAACCGCCGTCTCAAGACTTGAGTCAAGTATCTTCTTTAACTCCGCAGACGCCCGGCGTTAAATCATCTTGCTCCTTATCAGATAACCTTTCAACATCATCTCCCTGGCAATAAGGGCAGGTCATTTCTTGATTGGCTTCACTGGGGCGAAGAAAGACTTCAAAAGTCTTATCACATTTCTTGCAGTAAAATGGGTAAAGGGGCATGGAAAACCTCTGTTTATATCATTTTCTTATTCCGATAATCACCATCTCTGCAATTTTAAAGACCTTGGTCCCTTCGTTAATGGCTCCACCGCTTACCTCTCGTCCAGCTTCACTTACGGAGCCATGAAGGTGAACCTTTATCTCACCGGCCCCTTTCTTGATGTTTCCTGAAATTCCATTGATCTCAAAGAGCCCTTCGAGAGAGACACGCTCAATCTCGGGCGGTATCTGTTTCGTCTTTGGATAGGCAAGGACGACCCTTTCCAGAGAACCAATGCATGAAAGAACATAGGCCTCCTTAAGATTCTCCTTCTGGAAAAAACCTCTTAAAGCCTGAAACAGATCTTCTCCTGCTTCTAAGGTCACCCTATACCAGATCGGACTTGGAATTTGGCCGATATCCATCGATGTATCCATTAACTTTAATGATATTGCTAAGGAGTCTATAATTGAGAAAACATACTCTTCTGAAAATCTCCCCTCGCCCCTCTTTGCCTGTCTAAGGACAGGAAAAGGATTACCAAAGAGGGGTTATTCCTCCCTTTGCCAAAACCCGCCTGCGCGAAGCCGCTCCGGCGAAGTCAGGTGAGAAGAAAATATTTCCCCCTTTTGACAAAGGGGGATGAAGGGGGATTAGATCAGTTTTCTCTAAGCGTTAAGGTGTTACAATTAGACCATATTTCTCTTTCAACTTGAAGCGGCGAATCACCTCTTCCAGAGGTTTCAATTTCTCCCCTTCGATTTTTGGCAAGGGTGGTCTCGGATCCCCTGATGGGAGTCCCATCAGTTTGACCATGGCTTTGATCGCGACCGGATTGGTGGCTGAATAAGCCGCCTCCATCAGGGGAAGATACTCAAAATAGAGACTCCTTCCCCTCACGACATCCTCCCAGGATTTCCAGGGTTTTGAAAGCTCGGCCATCTCCCTTGGAGCCGCATTTCCAGTCACATTGGCTGTTCCATGGCCTCCCATTCCGAGTGTGGGAATCGTCAATGCATAGTTGGGAGCATCACAACAGAGAAGCCGGATACGGTTTCCAGTGCCTTCCATGACTGAAGCGAGTTGAACCACGCTCGGGACAGCCTCTTTGTCAGCCACCAGATTGGAACATTCCTCAAATAGCTTAATAATGGTCGGAGGATCAATGTTGACGATGACCCGTGCAGGATTATTGTAAACCGCCACAGCGATATTCACAGACTGGCAGATCGTCTTTAAATAACTGTAGACAGCAGGCTGGGGTGGAGCGATATAGGGAGGAACGACCAGCATAATACCGTCTGCTCCCTTCTCCTCGGCGAATTGAGCGAGCTCAATCGTCGCTTCAGTGGAACCACAGGCGACCCCAAAAAAGACAGGTATCTTTCCCCTGCAGTAGGGGGCCATTTCTGAAATGATCTCTCTCCTCTCTCCGTGAGAAAGAGAGGTGGGTTCCCCTGTCGAACCCATCAGGAGAAGCCCCCCTGTTTTATGGTGAGCCTGAAAATCGACTAATCGTTTGAAACCCTCCATGTCCACCCTTCCCTTCGTATCAAAGGGTGTGATGAGAGCCACCCATGAACCTTCGGGACGAATAAGATCTCTAACCATCTCTAAACTTTCTCCTTCCTCAACCATTTATACGATAGCCCATTCCCGAAATCAAAGCCCCCTTCTCTTCTTCGCCCAGGCCCAGGGGATGAAGGCGATGGCAAGTAAACCAAACCCAATCATATCCGTGGTCAACCCTGGTTTGATGAGAAGAAGGGCTGAGGCGAAAAGAAACCCTGTTTGAAACCACGAAGCAACCTTCCCCATGAACCATCGCTCCATCGCCCCTGCGAGAGCGCTGACCCCGATGATGGCTGTGAGGCTGGCCCAGAAGATAGAAAAAAGATCACCCTTCAGAAGCAACGCAGGGCCATAGACAAACATATAAGGAACGATGAAGGCAACGATCCCAAGCCTGACCGCTGTAAATCCCACCTTGACGGGATTTGCCCTTGCAATCCCTGCAGCCACATAGGCGGCCACTGCGACCGGAGGCGTGATCGCTGAAAGACAACTGAAATAGAAGATGAAGAGATGGGCCCCTAAAGGAGGCAGGCCCAGTTTGATCAGGGATGGCGCGACAATAGCCGCACAGATGATATAGGCCGCCGTGGTAGGAAGTCCCATTCCCAGAATCAGACTGATACACATCGCGATAAAAAGAGAGAGCAGGACGCTAACCCCTCCAAGGTCAATCATTATCGAGCTGATTTTAAGGCCCACCCCTGTCAGGGCAACGATGCCAATGATGATTCCGGCACAGGCACAGACCGCTGCCACCTGTGTCGCCTTGATCGCACCATCCGCGAGGGTGTCCAGAAACTTCCTCCAGCCCATCCGGGTCTCTCGTTTGAAGAAGGTGATGACGAAAGTGACAACCGTTGCCCAGAAACCAGCCAGGGTTGCCGTCGTCTTCAATCCGACTAAAAAGAAGATCAGTGCAAAGATAGGAAGGATGAAGAGAAAATCCTTCCTGAGAAGAGGACCGAGCTTCGGGAGGTCAGCCCAGGGAAGCCCTTTCAATCCGGTCTTGGCTGCTTCCAGATCGATCATGATATAGATGGAGAGGAAATAGAGGACGGCTGGAATGGCGGCTGCCTTGCAGACATCGAGGTAAGAGATTCCCACCAGCTCTGCCAGAATAAAAGCCCCTGCTCCCATGACCGGAGGCATGATCTGTCCCCCGGTGGATGACACACATTCCACAGCAGCAGCAAAATGGCTCTTATATCCGATGCTCTTCATCATTGGAATGGTAAAGGTTCCCGTCCCGATCACGTTGGCCACCGCACTTCCGGAGATGGTCCCGAAGAAAGCGCTCGAGACGGTCTCGGCTTTGGCCGGGCCTCCCCGCGTCCCGCCGAACATGGCCGTAGCAAGATCGATTAAGAACTTTCCTCCTCCGCACGATTCAAGAAAAGAGCCGAAGAGGATAAAGAGAAAGACATAGCGGACAGAGATGCCGATCGGGATATTGAAGATTCCTTGTTCACTGAAGAGATGGCTGATTACCCTCTCCAGATCGTATCCCCGGTGTCGTATGAAGGGAGGGAGATAATATCCCACAAAAGCATAGACAAGAAAGACCAGAGCAACCGCAGGCATGGAAAGGCCGATGGTGCGGCGTGAAACCTCAAGAACAAGGAGAATGGTGATCGCTCCCAGGATCAAGTCAGGGATCGTGGGAGCATTATCAATTCGAAAGATAAAATCCTGGTAGAAGACAATGATATAGACACTGCTCAGCGCCCCGATGATGCCGAGCATAAAGTCGTAGACAGGGAATCGGGTCTTGATTTCTCTCGATTTTGAAGTAAAGGGATAGACGAGAAATATTAAGAAGATGCTGAACCCGAGATGGATGGCATAGAGTTTGACGGAGGTGACGATGGTGAGGCCGCTGAGGGCGTAAAGGTGGTAAAGAGACATGGCTACAGCCAGAATAAGGATGAACCATGAATGAAACCCTTTTGTCTTCTTGCCGCCCTCATCCTCGAGAGGGCTTAATCCCTCTGCGAATTTCGGGTTCTTTTCATCCATTCTATTCTGTAGAGATCAGAGAGGGAGGTATGGAGATCTTTAATTCCCGTAAATATTTGATTGTCCCTGGATGAAGAGGAATGGGTGTGTTCATCACATTCTCCACCTTTGCCGCGCTGGAGACCGGGTGAACCGCTACCAGATCCGGATTGCTCTCATAGGTGGCCTTCACCAATTTATAAGCAATCTCCTCTGAGAGATTTTTATTGGCCAGGATGAGGTTCCAGTCGACAACGGTCTCGTAAGGTTTGTCTGACAGGGCCTTATAACTTCCCTTCGGCACGACCCCTTTACGATAGGCATGGAAGGCCTTGAGAATGGCTTGAATATCCTTCTCTGTCATCGTTAGAAATTGGATTTCGTGGGTGGCCTCAATGCTTGTTAGGCCTGGCCATTTCTCCGGCCCAATAACCGCCGAGCAGTGAAGGATCCCATCTTGAAGTCCCTCCACCGTTGCCGCATGAGTCAAAATATGGGATTTTGCCGGTTTGACGCCAATCGTTTCAAAAATCCTGACCGTTGTATCATGAAGTCCTTTGACATAACCAATGTCTTTCCCGTTGATGTCGTAAATGGTTTTTAGACCGCTCTTCTTCAGTGCATAAAAATAGTAATAACCCGGATAGGCGGGGAAGAGGGCCCTGAGGTTTTTCATCTTCTTGTCTGCATACATATCATAGGTCACCTGGGCAAGAGAGAAACCCAGTTGCAGTTTTCCCCTTTCAATCAGTTGACAGTTTGCTGTTGAGCCCCCGGTGGATTCGGCTGTCACCTCAACCCCCTGCAGGGCCTTGTTCATGACTTTAGCCCATCCGCCTCCCCAGATATAGTAGAGCCCCCCTTCGGTTCCCGTTCCGAAGGAGACAAATTGTTGGGCTTCCGAGGATGGAAGGAAAAGTGCAAAGAATATCATCAGGATGATGAAAAAAGGATAAATAGGTCGCTTCATCGGAATCCTCCTTTCGAGACTTTTCCCTAACCTGGCTTTAGAATCAGCATTTTCAATTGGAAAGGTTAAAGTTTTTTTCATTTTAAGAGGATAGGTCGGAGATGTCAACGAAATCATTTTTTCCTTGACAAAAAAAGTGAAAAGTCATAAATAAAACTTGGATCACACCACCCAGGAGGTGACGGATGGTCACTTACAAAGTCTTTTCCAAGGATTATGAACTTAAAAGGGGAAATCTGATTGGTGTCCTGGTCGAGAGAAGAAAAGACCTGAGAGGAAGCACACAGATCGAGTCCGGATTAAAATGGGCTAAGTTGACATTCGGTCCTCTGGTGAGAGACAGACAGGCAATCTTCATTGTGCCAAATGAGGTAAAATTAGTTGAGACATTGGAGGGTTTGTGATCCGCCTCAGATTCCAACACCGCACAATTCCAGTTTTCCAATATACCAGCTGTTTGCTTTCTAACAGACTGCCCAAATTTCAACAATATTTCTCTTTGAAATGATGGGGCTGCCGTCCATTCTTTCTTATTTTACCGCTATTAATCATTTGATAATTCTAAGCAAACCGGGATAAACGTCCAAACCTCATCAATTGGCATAAAGATTGCTCATTAGGAAATTTTGACCAACTTTAAGCTGGAGGTTAATATCAATTTGAACGGAGTTGCTCCCATCATACTCAGTCGGGGGATGACCATCCAGAAAACCCAAAGTTCTCCTCCGGATAAACTCGTCGCCTCTCTTGAAAGAAAACTCAAGGAACTTACCGTCCTCTATGAGATTAGCCAGCTCATTGGCTCAAGTTTTGATTGCCGGGAAGTTTTCCCGAATATCCTCAAAACTTTCCATTCTCGCCTGGGGATGAATCGTGGGACGATAACCCTCTTAAATCCCGTCACCGGGGAGTTGGAAATTCGGGCGGCTCATGGGATGACCGAAGAGGAGATAGGAAGAGGAAAATATTTAGTCGGTGAAGGCATCACCGGAAAAGTCGTCGAGACAGGCGAGCCGATGGTCGTCCCTCAAATCGGAAAAGAACCGCTCTTTCTTAACCGGACCCAATCGAGAGCAAATCTGACGAAGAGCGATACTTCTTTTATCTGCGTGCCCATCAAGAAGGGCCCCAACGGTCTGGGTGCATTAAGCGTGGATCGTCTTTTCACGGAAGAGATCGCCTTTGAAGAAGATGTTCGTCTTCTCTCGATCGTAGCCTCCATGATGGCTCAAGGTCTCAAGATCCAGCAGATGGTCCAGGATGAGAAGAACCAGCTTCTGTCTGAAAACATCACTCTCAAGGAAAAATTAAGAGAGAGATATAATCTCTACAATATCGTAGGGACAAGCCATAAGATGGCTGAAGTCTTTCAAATGATTGAGAGGGTTGCGGACACGGAGGTAACGGTTCTCATTCGAGGGGAAAGCGGCACCGGGAAGGAATTAGTAGCAAACGCTATCCATTTCAATAGCTCTCGAGCCTCGAAGCTTTTCTTAAAACTGAACTGCGCCGCCCTTCCCGACACACTCATCGAGAGTGAACTTTTTGGACACGAGAAGGGAGCCTTTACCGGAGCGACGGAACAGAGGATGGGGAGATTTGAAAGGGCCGATGGCGGAACGCTTTTTCTTGATGAGATTGGAACATTAAATCTGACCGCCCAGGCAAAGCTTCTGAGAGTTCTTCAAGAGAGAGAATTTGAAAGGGTCGGAGGAAACCGAACACTTCGAGTGAATGTGCGCATCATCGCTGCCACCAGTAAAGATCTGGAAAAATCGATCGAGGAGGGAACATTCAGAGAGGACCTCTATTATCGTCTGAACGTATTCCCCATCTTCATGCCTCCTCTCCGGGAGAGGAAGACGGATATTCTCCTTCTGGCTGACCATTTTGTTGAAAAATATAACCAAAAACATAAAAAGGATGTTCGAAGGATTTCAACGCCAGCCATTGACATGCTCATGCAATACCATTGGCCGGGCAATGTGAGAGAACTTGAGAACTGCATTGAGAGAGCTGGCCTTTTCTGCACGGACAGGGTGATCCACAGCTGCCACCTTCCCCCTACCCTTCAGACCGGAGAACGGTCCGGAACCATTCCTTTTCTCTCCTTTGAAGACACCCTTAATAATTTTGAGGGGGAGTTGATCATTGATGCGCTTAAAAATTCAAGAGGGAATATGGCCGAAGCCGCAAGGCTCCTGAAGACCACAGAGAGAGTAATATCTTACAGCATTAAGAAACTTCAAATTAATCCGAAGTCTTATCGTCCCTAATCCCACAAAATTGTGGGTTTCCTTCTTTTTTCAAACATAATTGTTGTTTTTATTTCTTCTCCGATTCCGTCTCCATCCTCACTTCAACTTCTCGCTTCAATCAATAAATGGTTTGTTTTTAAACCCTTAGGGTTCATCCATGGACCATAAAATTTCTTTGGCATCCTTCTTGATAAAGTCAGAAATAAAAAAAGGAGGATAAGATGAAGAAAGTAAGTCTGCCAATATTAACTCTTATCGGTTTACTTTTGTTGAATGGCATGGCCTTTGGAACACCATCCACAACCTATTGGACGCCTGCGACAACAGATATCCAGCCCTACGGCGTGCTCCACATCGGGGTCGATAACTATTTCACGGTGTTCCAGAAAGCAAGAGATGGGGGGAGCGCTTTTGGAACGGATGCAGGCCTCACGATCGGTGTCCTTCCCTTTGAAAAACTCCAGTTGGAAGTGGGCCTCGATTACATTGAGCCCACGGATCATCCCATTTCGTTTAATGCCAAGCTGGGGACTTCAGAGAATTCTCTCTTCTCAGGATCGCCCGCTCTTAATCTTGGAATCTTCAATGTGGGAACTGAAAAGGATGTGACGAACCAGAACATTGTCTTTGCACTTGTGGGAAAAACCGTTCCCTTTTTAGGGCGATTTCATGCCGGTCCTTATATCGGCAACAGGAAAGCATTGGTCGATAAAAATGGGGAGAAGGAGAACATCGGTTTTATGATCGGGTTTGATCGTGGATTCTTCCCAGCTAAGGATAAGGAGGGCAATGAGTACAAGAAGCTTATCTTAGCGGCAGATTATGCGTCCGGAAAGAATTCGATCGGAGGCGGGGGTGTAGGTCTTTACTATTACTTTACACCCAACATCAGCCTTCTCACCGGACCGGTGTGGTTCAATGAAAAGGAGATCAACGGCAAATGGAAGTGGACGATACAGCTCGATATCAACCTTCCATCTGTAACTCAGTGGTTCAAGAGATGAAAGTCGATCAATTTATTTTCATGAATGAAGGAGGTTTGAAATGAAAAGACTAAGCTACTTCATCCTAATTTTCGTCCTGGCTATCCTCGTCATCCCGGCGCTTGCCGGCGCGCAGGGAAAAGAGGCGCCGAACCTCAAAGTGATGGCTGATACTGTCTGGGTTCTGATTACCGCTACCCTGGTCTTTTTTATGAATGCAGGGTTCGCCACGGTGGAATCTGGCCTCTGTCGGGCTAAAAACGCAGTGAACATTCTGTCGAAGAATGTCATCGTCTTTTGCGTCACGAGCCTCGCTTTTTGGGCCGTTGGATTCTCCCTCATGTTTGCCGATGGCAACCCTTTCTTGGGATTGGACGGATTCTTCCTCTTGGGGCTGGACAACAGCCCGGCTGTAGGCGAAGCCTATAAGGGCATCTACTCCTCTCTGAACTGGACATCCGTTCCCCTTTATGCAAAATTCTTTTTCCAGCTCGTCTTTGCCGGAACCGCTGCCACCATCGTCTCAGGGGCCGTTGCGGAGAGAATCAAATATTTCTCCTTTTTCGCATTCTCATTCTTAATGGGAGCATTGATCTACCCTATCCAGGGACATTGGATCTGGGGTGGCGGATGGCTGTCGCAGTTGGGTTTTAAGGATTTTGCAGGATCGACGGTCGTTCACAGCATCGGGGGCTGGGCTGCTCTTGTCGGAGCCTCCCTTCTCGGTCCGCGGTTGGGGAAATATGGTTCCGACGGCAAGATCACCCCCATTCCAGGTCACAACCTCGGAATGGCCACGATCGGGGCCTTCATTCTCTGGATTGGCTGGTTTGGTTTCAACGGAGGAAGTACGATGGCAGCGGATCCTCAACCCATCTCCTTGATCATTCTCAATACAAACATGGCAGCTGCAGCCGGAGGAGTGGCAGCAACGTTTGCCTCTTATCTGGCTCTTGGAAAACCCGATCTCAGCATGCTTCTGAACGGAATTCTGGCAGGGCTGGTAGGAATCACCGCCGGTGCGGACGGCGCCACAGTTCCGGGTTCAATTGTCATTGGATTGGTTGCCGGAGTGCTTGTCGTTTTCAGCGTCATCTTCTTCGATCGAATAAAGGTGGATGATCCTGTCGGGGCCATCTCGGTTCATCTCGTCAATGGCGTTTGGGGCACCTTTGCCGTGGGGCTCTTTCATCGTGAGGTGGGTCTTTTTTATGGTGGGGGGCCGAAACAGCTCTTGATCCAGATTGCAGGGATTCTTGCCGTCGCCATCTTCAGCTCCTTGGCCAATCTCATTGTCTGGAAAATCATACGGAAGGCCATGGGCCTGAGGGTCTCCGAAGAGGAAGAGATGGAAGGGCTCGATATTGGAGAACATGGGATGGAAGCCTATCCGGATTTTTCATTAAAATTATAGATTCACCGAAGGAAAATGCAAAAAGGAGGAAAAGATGAAAAAGATTGAAGCCATTATCAAACCCTTTAAATTGGATGAAGTGAAGAATGCTCTGACGAAGATCGGAATTCAGGGCATGACGGTCAGTGAGGTAAGAGGATTTGGGAGACAGAAAGGTCACACGGAAACTTATCGCGGGACGGAATATTCAATCGATTTCTTACCTAAATCTAAGATTGAACTCATCGTGATCGATGAATTGGTGCCTCAAGTGATAGAGACGATCGAAAGGGCAGCCAAAACAGGAAAGATCGGGGACGGAAAAATCTTTCTTTCTCCAGTGGATGAGGTGATCCGGATCAGGACTGGGGAGCGGGGAAAGGAGGCTATATAAACACGAAAGAGGGAATAATGGAATAGTGGAACACTGGAATATTGGGTAGAAATAGTAAAGAGTCTTCCCATAATTCCAACATTCCATTATTCCAGTTTTCCAATATACCGGCTGGTTGATTTCTAACAGACTGCCCAAATTTCAACAAGAAATTTCTTCTGAAACGATTCTCAGGATTCAACTCTCCTGGATCTCATTTCCACCAACTATTCAATAATTCTGATAAAAGCCAAATAAACTTGATTGCTTATCCATCTGGCACAAGGATTGCTCCTTATCGGTGACGGGTGATCGTGACCAGAAGTGTAGCCGCAACCTTTAGGTTACGTTCATTTCGCAGGCTAAAGCCTGCGGCTGCGGATGAAGTATGTATTTCTTAATCATCGAGCATGTTGATATTGAGGGGCCGGGGTTGATTGAAGACTTCCTCACGCAGCAAGAAATCCCTTATCAGATCATCGATCTCAATCCTGACATTCGCCTCCCCAAACCTCAGGATTTCACCCATGTCGTCATCCTGGGAGGATTGATGAATGTTTACGAGGAAGACCCCTATCCCTTTCTCAGAGAGGAGGACCTTTTTATTAAGGAGGCGATTCGGAGGGGAAAAACAATCTTAGGAATATGTCTCGGAGCTCAATTAATAGCAAAAGCCCTTGGTGCAAAGATATTCAAAGCCCCTGCGAAAGAGATCGGATGGTATGATGTCTCTTTGACAAAAATTGGTTCAAATGATCCCCTCTTTTCAAACTTTCCAAAAACATTTCCTGTCTTCCAGTGGCACGAGGACACCTTTGATATCCCAAAAGCCGGAAAATTGATAGCCACCGCCTGCCCTATCTCTCATCAAGCGTTCCGGTACGGCGAAAACGTTTATGGCCTTCAGTTCCATCTCGAAGTCACTGAGGCGATGATCCGGGAATGGATGGAAACTTTTGAGGAGGATTCCGGAAACCTCCATCCCTTTTCTTTCTCCAAAGCAAAAATCCTGACCGAGACCGAGATAAAGATCGAAACCTGTACCAGAAGGGGAATGACATTTTTAGAGAACTTTTTTACTAAGGAGTCCATAATTGAGAAGACATACTCTTCTGAAAATCTCCCCTCGCCCCTCTTTTCCCTCCGGGCCGGAGGCCCTATGGACCGGCGGCCAAAGAGGGGTAATTCTGTCCGGCGCCAGAGTCCCAATACCGGTCTTGGAGTGAGTAATGCGGCTCTGGACGGCGGCGCCTCCCTTTGGCAAAGGGAGGGAAGGAGGGATTTATCTTCAGTGTCTATACAATTATGGATTGACAAATAACAATAGAATTCCCCCTCGCCCCCTTTGCAAAAGGGAGGCCGGGGGATCAGGAGGAGCGATGAAATGAAAAAGATTTCAATTCTGCTGCTGATGTTCGGAATCTTAGTGACTGGAATGGGATTGGCCGAAGAGCCCAAGGGGGCGACGGTCCCTCTGCAGGCTACTGTTGCTGTATCACCACCCGGCCAAACAGTTACGCCACCTCCCAAAGTGGACTCCGGAGATACCTCCTGGCTTTTGATCTCTTCGGCTCTGGTGATGCTTATGACGCCAGGGCTGGCTCTTTTCTATGGGGGCATGGTCAGAAGCAAGAACGTCCTTGGAACGATCATGCAGAGCTTCATCGCTCTGGGTGTCATTACCATCCAGTGGGTCCTCTATGGTTATAGTCTCGCCTTCGGTCCGGATATCGGAGGCATTATTGGGAGTCTCAAATGGATTGGGCTGAGGGGAGTGGGACTCGATCCCTTCCCCGATTATTCAGCGACGGTTCCTCATCAGGCCTTCATGATTTTTCAGATGATGTTTGCTGTCATTACGCCTGCCCTCATCACCGGCGCATTTGCCGAAAGATTTAAGTTCAAAACCTATCTCGTATTCCTCATCCTCTGGGCAACCTTTGTCTATGATCCTCTTGCGCACTGGGTCTGGGGAATAGGCGGCTGGATCAAGAATCTCGGCGCCCTTGACTTTGCAGGAGGCCTGGTCGTCCATATCAGCTCCGGAATCGCTGCATTGGCAGCCGCTCTCGTTGTCGGAAAAAGAAAAGGCTATGGAGAGGAGCCCATGCCTCCCCATAATCTGACCATGACCCTTCTGGGTGCGGCGCTGCTCTGGTTCGGATGGTTTGGGTTTAACGGAGGAAGTGCAATTGCATCCGGCTCTCTGGCTACATCGGCCTTTGTCGTTACACACATCTCGGCTGCATCGGCGGCCCTTTCATGGATGATGGCTGAATGGGCCTACCGGGGGAATCCGACTGCCCTCGGAGGCGCATCCGGCGCAGTGGCCGGGCTGGTGGCCATTACACCTGCATCAGGCTATGTCGGGCCCATCCCGGCCATCGTCATTGGGCTGGCGGCGGGCGTTCTCTGTTACATTGCAATCAATCTTAAGAACAGGTTTGGATATGACGACTCCCTTGATGTCGTGGGCGTTCACGGAGTGGGCGGCACATGGGGAGCCCTGGCTACGGGACTCTTTGCCTCAAAGGCCATTAACTCGGCAGGAAACGATGGTCTCTTCTTCGGCAACCCATCCCTGTTGGGGATACAGGCGTTGACAGTGTTAGTGGCTTGGATATATTCTTTCGTAGTCACCCTCTTTCTGCTGAAGATCCTCGACCGGACCATGGGATTGAGGGTGAGTGAAGAGCACGAAATGAATGGTTTGGATATAAGCCAGCATGGAGAAAGCGGATATAGTTTTTGAATACTCCCCTCACCCCATCCCTCTCCCCCAAGGGGAGAGGGATGGGGTGAGGGGGTCAGGAGGAAACGAATGAAAAAGATCGAAGCTATTGTGAAGCCATTTAAGCTGGATGAAATAAAGAACGCCTTAACAAAGATCGGCATTCAGGGAATGACCGTGACAGAGGTCAAAGGATTTGGAAGGCAGAAGGGACATACCGAAGTTTACAGGGGCGCTGAATACAAGATCGACTTCGTTCCAAAGTCTAAGATCGAGCTCATCGTTCCTGATGAATTGGTGACGCCTGTCCTTGAGACCATTGAGCGGTCTGCGAAAACCGGGAAGATTGGCGATGGCAAAATCTTTCTCTCTCCCGTGGAAGAGGTGATCCGGATCCGAACAGGAGAACGCGGGAAGGATGCAATTTAATCAAGAGCTTACCCGGGATGGGTTGAGGGAGATTAAGAACCGCATAGCCCAGCGGGGCCCCGTCCCCTTTTCTCCCCAAGAACTCCTTCGTCAATACTCTGACATCATCGATCACCTGGTCAGGGAGGGTTTCCGAAAGGCCCATCTCCATTCCCCCCTTTCATCCATCTGTCTTGTGGCAGTGGGAGGCTATGGAAGAGCTGAATTGGCGCCCTATTCCGACATCGACTTCCTTCTTCTCCACTCGAGCCGGGACCCGGCAAATCTTTCCCCTTTCATTGAGAGAACCCTCTATCCTCTGTGGGATCTTGGATTAGAGGTAAGTTGCAGCGCAAGGTTCATTCCTGATTGTCTCAGGATGGCCCAATCGGATTTGTATGTCAAAACAAGTCTGATCGATGCCCGTTATCTCGATGGAGATTATGAATTATTTCGGAACCTGTACGAAGGTTTCTCGAAAAAGGTCCTCTATAAAAAAATCCATGAGTTTGCAGGGGCGTTGAGAAAGGATCTTCACGCTCGCCATCAAAAATATGAAGACCCTGCCTATGTCCTTGAACCCAGCCTGAAAGAAGGAAAAGGAGGATTGAGGGATTTTCAGACGGGCCGGTGGGTGATCCGGGCAAAATTTAAGACAGATCGCTGGAATTCGATTCTCTTTCCGGACCATTCGAGGATGCTTGACCGAAGCATCGAATTGATGTGGGCGATAAGAAACCAGACCCATCTGTTGAGTGAAAGGAGACAGGACGTTCTGACCTTCGAACTGCAGGAAAAGATCGCGCCTCTTCTCGGATTCCCTTCAGGCACGGGAGGGATTGAATCGATGATGCGGGAGTTCCACCTCTCTGCCCAGAGGATCCAAAACTTTGCCACGGGCGTTCTGGACAGGATCGCCGCCGAGCCCCCTCTTCTTAAGAAGGTCTTTTTCTATTTGAGACGCGGAAAAATCAACAGCCATTTTGGAGTCAGAAATGGGGAGATCACGCTCCTTGATCCCCTTGCCTTCAAGAAAGATCCTTCTCAGATGATGGCTCTCTTCGAGCATTGCCAGAATTATCGAATGGAGATGGATTACCGGACCGAAGAAACGGTGATCGAGATGCTTCCCTTTATCGACGAGCTTTTTTACCGCTCCGAAAAAGTGAACCGCTCCTTTCTTACTCTTTTGAAAAGGGGAGAGGGAGTGGATCTCCTACTAAGAAAGATGCACGAATTGGGCTTTCTCTCCAGATACATCCCTGAATTTTCATCCATTGAAGGAAAAGTGCACTACGATCTCTATCATGTTCATCCAACCGATATTCATTCCATTCTAACTGTGGAGGAACTGGTCAAATTAAGAATGGGAAGATATGAAAAAGAATACCCCCTTCTCACTTCCCTGATCAGAGAGATGGATCAGCCTGAAATCCTTTTTCTTACAGGACTGCTCCACGATATCGGCAAAGGGAAGGAAGGAGACCATTCGGTTATCGGCGCTGAAATAGCCCGGAGCATAGGAGATCGCCTGGGGCTTACGGCCGGGGAGAGTACGCTCCTCTATTTTTTGGTCAAGAATCACCTCTTTATGATCGAGACAGCTTTTCGGAGAGACCTCCTGGATGAACAGGCCATCCAACATGTTGCCGATAAAATCAATGACCTGAATCAACTCAAAATGCTCTATCTCTTGACTTTCGCCGATATCAAAGCTGTCGGACCGGAGGCATGGACTCCCTGGAAAAATTCCCTTCTCATGGAGCTCTTTCTAAAGACCTCCCACCTCTTCGAACAGGAGGGACCGGTAACCCCTTTATTCAAGGAAGAAGAGTTGACAGAGAAACTCGAGGAATCCTTACCCCCTGAATTGGCCACCGAGTATTTAGAGCACCTTCCTTCCAGATATCTTTCCAGTTTTTCTCCGCCGGAGATCGTTGAGCACATCGGGATGGCGCGCTCCCTGGGAGAAAAAAACGTTGGCCTGAAGTGGGTCATTGAAGAAAAGAAGCGGGCGAAAGTCACCCTTTGCACCAGGGATAGATACGGCCTTTTTTCGAAGATCACAGGCTCCCTGTTTTTAAATCGTCTGAATATCCTGCAAGCTCAAATCCACACCTGGGGGAATGGGGTTGCCCTCGACACCTTTGAAGTGGAGGATGCCACAGGAGAGATCGAGCAGCGCCTCCGGCAATTCAAGAAGGACGTCGCAGAGGTTCTGGAGGGGAAAGCGTCTCTAAAAAACCTCCTCAAACAGAGAAATGAATCGAAATGGGGCCACCGGAAAGTGGTTCCAAAAGTCCCTACCGAGGTAAAGGTCAATAATCAGGATTCCGATTTTTTTACGATCATCGAAATCACCGGCGAGGATCGCCTGGGCATCCTCTATGAAATCACCCTGGCATTGACCGACCATGGATGCAATATCTATTTTGCAAGGATCTCAACCCTCGGCAACCGCATCGTCGATGTGTTTTATGTCCAGGATGAGTGGGGAGAAAAGATCGAGAGAAAAGAGAAGATCGATCACCTCAAGCAACTCCTTCTCCGGCGCCTCACCCCATAAGAGTAGCGCTCCCATTTACCCCGTTAGAAATAATTCCCCGCTGCTCCCTCTGGGGCGGAGCTTGGGCCGGCGGCTGCAGCGGGGTTAGTTTTAGAATAATTCCGACGGGGTTTAATGCCCCGCTGGAATTTCTAACGGGGTTTACTGGGGGCGAGTCATTTCGTCGGCAATCAATGCCGACGCTACATTCGCGTGAAATTCCCGCCTATGACAGATTGGTTTATCTGGTCCCCGTAATCCCTCAGAAGGTGTGAAAAAATTGACGGACTGTGCCTCGGCCCACAGGGTTGGGCGTCTTGTCCAAGCTTTAGAAGGCGGATCATTAGATGTTATGGGTAACCTTCGTTTCCGGTAAGATAGCGATCATACCCAGATTTAGACAACGTAGTTTAATATTAGAGGTTCCGCCCTAAAGCTTCTCCAATCCCCCCAACCCTGTGGGCCGGAATGATGCCGATTCTATAAATGTGATTTTTTCACACCTTCTCACTCTGCCGTTGATCCTTCCCGAGATCCGGTGGGGATTCTGGAGAAAACCTTATAGCGGAAACCTCAACTTGTTCATGAACTTAAAGGGTGATCCCGCATGACAGAGGTTATTCTTTAAGGAGCAATATTACCCTTCCCATTAAGAATAAATCATCCGCTTGATAAGATTTTCGGAGGAATTCCTGCCGGATCTCGGTGCTCACTAACGTCTCAGTGAGGCATGACCGCTGTCCAATTTTCTTCGTTGTTCTGACTGCAGGAATATGTTAGGATTTTTTCGCTGTGGCCAATGAAGACCTTTCAAAGCTGAAGATAGAAAAAACCAGGGCCATTTCCAGGCCGAAAAGACGAAAGAAGATCGTCTTTTGGTCCCTTCTGGCCCTTGCCATCATCCTATCAGGAGTTCTTTACTCCAAAGGGATTTTCACTCCTCCCGTCCAGGTCCAGGTGGCAACCGTTACCCAGGTCCACCCTTCTCAAACCCTGACCGTGCTCAATGCCAGCGGTTATGTCGTTCCCCAGCGTAAATCCGCGCTTGCCTCAAAAGTGACCGGCCGCCTTATCTGGCTTGGGGTTGAAGAAGGGAACCGGGTTAAAAAAGACCAGGTCGTTGCGCGTCTCGAAAGTCAGGATGTCACTGCGGCAAAAGATCAGGCGGAGGCAAATGTGACTGCAGTCCGTCACAACATCGAGCTGGCCAGGGCAGAACTTCGGGAAGCTACACTCAATTTGGAACGAAACAAAGCGCTCCTCGCCAAGGGATATATTGCCAAAGCGGCCTATGATTCCGCCCTTGCCCGTTATGAGAAGGCCGTAGCGGCCGTTGAGGCGGCGGAAGCTACTTTAAAAGCCAGTCTCGCCGGCCTGGAAGGAGCCAATATTTCACTTGAATACACCTCGATCCGGGCCCCTTTTGACGCCGTGGTGCTCACGAAGAACGCAGATATCGGTGATATCGTCACTCCCATCGGGGCGGCCGCAAACGCCAAATCGGCTGTGATTACGATTGCGGATATGAATTCCCTTCAAGTGGAAGCCGATGTTTCCGAATCAAATCTCAATAAGATCAAAGTGGGGCAACCCTGTGAAATCCAGCTCGATGCCCTGCCCGAAGAACGCTTTCGTGGCGCCATCCATATGATTGTTCCAACGGCTGACCGCACCAAGGCAACGGTCATGGTCAAGGTTCGCTTTGTTGATAAGGATAGTCGCATCCTGCCTGAGATGAGCGCAAAGGTCGCTTTTCTCTCCAGGCCGGCGACTCCTGAGGAGCAGAAGCCCAGGATTGCCATCAATCAATCCGCTATTGTAAACAGAAAAGAGAAGAAAATCGTATTCCTTGTCAAGGAGGAAAGAGCAGTTGAGACTCCAATCGATCTTGGAACCAAGATGGGTGACATGGTAGAAGTTCTTGATGGAATCAATGTCGGGCAGCAGATTGTTCTGAATCCCCCCGATAAATTGAGAAATGGGCTGAAGATAAAAGCAGCGGAAAAGTGAAAAAATTAGGTTAAGGTTGAGGTTTAGGTTTAGAGTTAGTTTCCCATTTTTCTCAGCCTAAACCTTAACCTCAACCTGATCATTTATTCCCATGAAACCCATCGTTGAAATCATCGATGTGAGCAAATCCTACCGGAGGGGCGACCGGGTGATCCCTGTGCTGGTCGATATTAACCTTAACATCGGAGAGGGAGAATTTCTCGCATTGATGGGGCCATCCGGCTCCGGGAAGAGCACGCTTCTCAATCTGATTGCCGCCCTTGATCAGGTCGACAGCGGAACCATACGGGTAGGAGGCGTTGATATCACAGGTCTCTCCGACAATGAACTGGCAGAGTGGCGGGCTGTGAATGTGGGATTCATCTTTCAGTTCTACAATCTGATTCCGGTGCTTACGGCTTTTGAAAATGTTGAGCTTCCCCTTCTTCTCACCGGACTTTCACGAAAGGAACGGGAAGAGCATGTGGAGATGGCGCTTCGGATCGTCAATTTAGAGGAGAGAATGGACCATTATCCTGCTCATCTCTCAGGGGGTGAACAGCAGCGGGTCGCCATTGCACGTGCCATCATAACCGACCCCACGATCCTCGTTGCAGACGAACCTACGGGCGATCTCGACAAGGTAGCCGCCAGAGAGATCCTTGAATTGATGGACCGGCTTAATCGTGAATCCGGTAAAACGATCATCATGGTGACTCATGATCCAAGAGCGGCTGAAAAGGCAAGAGTCATCAGAAGACTGGAAAAGGGGTTCTTGAACGATGTTCATTCTCAAGATCCTCATTAGAAATGCCTTCCGCCACAAACTCCGAACCTTTTTAACCATCCTGGGCATCACCGTTGCCATCCTGGCTTTCGGCCTTCTTCGGACATTTATCAATGCCTGGTACGGTGGGGTCGAGGCCTCCTCGGCTTCGCGCCTGGTCACCCGGAGTTCTATTTCTCTCATCTTCTCTTTACCTATCTCTTATAAAGAGAAGATCCGCCAGGTCGATGGAGTTAGAAAGGTCTCCTGGGGCAACTGGTTTGGCGGCATCTATATCGATGAGAAAAACTTCTTTGCCAACTTTGCCGTGGATGCGAAGAGCTATCTCGAACTCTATCCTGAATTCATCCTCTCTTCTGAAGAGACAACTCATTTTCTCCGTGACCGGAAGGGTTTTGTCGCGGGGAGAAAGCTTGCAAAACGATTTGGTTGGAAGATCGGCGACACGGTTATTTTGAGAGGAACAATCTATCCAGGCAACTGGGATTTCGTCCTGCGGGGTATCTATCAGGGGAGGGATGAGACGATCGATGAGACCCAGTTCTTCTTCCATTGGGACTATCTTAATGAGTCACTCAAAAAGACAGCTCCCTCTCGCGGCGATCAGGTCGGTTTTTATATGATCGGCATCAATCGGCCTGACCGCGCCACCGAAGTTGCTCTCGCCATTGATCAGACCTTTAAAAATTCACTGGCGGAGACATTGACCGAAACCGAAAAAGCCTTTCAGCTCTCTTTTATCTCCATGTCCGAGACGATCATTATGGCCATCGAGCTCGTCTCCTTTGTGGTCATCATCATCATCATCGTTGTCGTTGCGAACACCATGTCCATGACCTACCGGGAGCGGACCGGGGAATATGCCATCTTTAAGACCCTCGGCTACCGGGGCTGGCGCATTGCTGCAATGATCGTCGGAGAATCGATGTTCATCACCCTGTTCGGAAGCTTCCTGGGAATCCTCCTGACCTTTCCGGTCGCCAGAATCGCCGGGAGGATGTTGAGCAACTGGTTTCCGGTGTTTAATGTGGCTGAAGAAGCCATCTACATGGATATTCTTGCTTCCGTCATGATTGGACTTCTTGCGGCCATTGTCCCTACCCGGCGGGCGGTAAAGATTCGTATTGCGGATGGACTGAGGAGGATCGGTTAATTGGGAGTGCCTCTCTCTTACAGTTTTCGTAACCTCTGGACACGCAGGCTGACGACTCTGTTTACAATATCGGGCATGGCCCTTGTGGTCTTTGTTTTTGCGGCCATGCTGATGTTGGCCGAAGGCTTGCAGAAGACACTGGTTGAGACAGGTTCGAGTGAGAATGTCGTGATCATTCGTAAGAGCGCTGCCACGGAAGTTCAGAGTGGCCTGGACCGTTATCAGGCCTCGGTCATCGAAACCCAGCCGGAGATCGCCATGGGGGCAGACGGGCAACCCCTTCTTGCAAAGGAGTCTGTCATCATTCTCAGCCTTCCAAAGCGTGGAACCGATAAGGAAGCCTATGTCACCATCCGCGGCATTGGAAAGAGCTCCCTCGCCTTGCGGCCACAGGTAAGGTTGATAGAAGGCCATCTCCTGAAACCGGGATCATCGGAGATCATAGCCGGCCGGAGTGTGGCGGAGCGATTCAAAGGGGGCGGCCTGGGGGAAACCCTCCATTTCGGTTTGCGGGAATGGAGGGTCGTGGGAGTATTCGATGCAGGAAACACGGGATTCAGTTCGGAGATCTGGGGGGATGCGGACCAGTTGATGCAGACCTTCCGGAGGAATGCCTACTCTTCCGTCCTCTTCAAATTACGCGATCCCTCTCAGTTTGACGCCGTTAAAAAACGGATTGAAAACGACCCGCGCCTGACGCTCGAGGCAAAACGGGAGAACCGCTACTATGCGGAGCAATCGGAGATGATGGCAACCTTTCTTCGTATCCTCGGGACCTCCCTGACGATCATCTTCTCCCTGGGAGCAATCATCGGCGCCATGATCACCATGTATGCCGCTGTCTCAACCCGTACGAATGAAATCGGCACGATGCGCGCTCTTGGTTTTCGGAGGTTAAGCATCCTGGGCGCCTTTTTATTTGAGGCGTTGTTTCTCGGACTGATCGGAGGCTGCGCAGGTCTCTTCTTTGCCTCTTTTCTCCGATTCCTCAGTGTCTCGACGATGAATTTTCAGACCTTTTCGGAACTGGCCTTCGATTTTGCGCTTTCCTTTGACATCGCCTGGAAAGCTCTCGCCTTCTCTTTGATCATGGGTTTCGTCGGCGGCGTGCTGCCGGCGGTGAGAGCGGCACGAATGAACATCGTCGAATCCCTCCGCGCCACTTAACTCGCCGGTTGGTTACCTATTGGTGGGGGGTTCGTGTTTTTCTAAAAAATCCTTGATCAGCATCTCATTCTTGTGCTGTGTTTTTTGCATTTCAGCAAGTTCCACATTCTCAAAGGGCTGTTTCCTTCCTTTGTTTCTCAAGCGGGCGATCTCCTCATCGAGATAACGAATCGTGTTGCTGATCGCCTCTGCCATGGATGAAATGGAGTCGTGAGCCTTTTCAAACGTTTCTTTATCCAGATAGGCCCGGTTCAGCAGATGAAACCGGTCAAAGAAATTTTTGAACTTTTCCAACTCCTCTTTCTTTCCCTTCTTCTTTTTTTCTAACGCCTTCATCAGTTCCAAGAATTTTTCTATCTCCATAAAACCTCCCTTTCTGTCCACAATTATAAATTTATGGAAAAAGGTCCGATTTGTCAACCGCAAAGAAGAAAAAAATGGAAAAAGTCAAAGCAAAAATATTTGAAACTTCCCAAATAATTCCCTCCCCCTTCAAGGGGGAGGTTGGGAGGGGGATGGGATTCTATTTCCCCAAGAACCTCATCGTCCCATCCCCACCCTAACCCTCCCCTTGAAGGGGAGGGATGATTTTTTAAGACATCCCAAAAAAAGTTAGAGACAAATTCTTAGACTTTATGGTGTAAGTATCTATGCCTATGGACGATGGAAATTGTCTTTTTTTAAACAGGGTGATGAAAAGTCATCACCTATTTTCAATCTTCAAATCACTCCCGTGAAATCACTACATTCTTTTTAATCATATTATTATTAAATTACAATAAGTTATGAAGCGATGATTCATCCTGCCGGGTCCGTATCAGTGGCATGGTATTTGCTCTCTTAATCTCGATTAAAGATACGATGATGTATCGGATTGACAAAGGCGTCTCTCCTGCAAAGGCCGGGAATAAGAGGCGCCTTTTATATTTTCCCCTCACCCTATCCCTCTCCCCCAAAGGGAGAGGGGAAAAGTGAGAAAAAAGGAGGAGAAGATGGATAAAGAGAAAGAAAATGTTGTGAAGATGGCAAAGGAGAATGATGTTAAATTTATTCGGCTCTGGTTCACGGACATTCTGGGGTTCTTAAAGGGGTTTGCAATCACGATCGACGAACTGGAGGGGGCTCTTGAAGAAGGCATGGGATTTGATGGCTCCTCGATTCAGGGTTATGCCCGTATCGATGAGAGCGACATGATCGCCAAGCCTGACCCGAAAACCTTTCAGATCATGCCATGGAGGCCGAAAGAGAATGCCGTGGCCAGGATGTTTGCAGATATCTATGAGCCCGATGGAACCCCCTATAAGGGCGACCCCCGGTGGGCCTTAAAAAGGACTCTCAAAAAGGCGCAGGATCTTGGCTATACATTCTATGTTGGGCCTGAACTGGAATATTTCTATTTTAAAAGTAGCGATGGCGTCCCGCAGATCCTTGATAAGGGGGGATATTTTGACCTGACCCCCCTTGATATGGCGACCGAACTCCGCCGTGAGACGATTCTCACGCTGGAGGCCATGGGGATTCATGTGGAGTACAGCCATCACGAGGTGGCGCCCAGCCAGCATGAGATTGACCTCCGTTATGCCGAGGCCCTGGCCATGGCGGACAATGCCATGACCTATCGCCTCGTCGTCAAAGAGATTGCCCTGAAGCATGGCGTCTACGCCACCTTCATGCCCAAACCCATTTTCAAGCAGAATGGCAGCGGTATGCATACCCATCAATCCCTTTTCAAGGGCGATAGGAATGCCTTCCATGACCCGAAAGACGAATTCCATCTTTCAAAGATTGCAAAGTCCTATATTGCTGGAATTCTCAAACATTCGAAGGAGATCACATCGATCACCTCTCAGTGGATCAACTCCTATAAGAGACTCGTCCCGGGTTATGAAGCGCCGGTCTATATTTCATGGGCCCGGAGGAATCGCTCTGCCCTTGTCCGGGTCCCCATGTACAAGCCGGGAAAAGAGAAAGCCACACGGATCGAGCTCCGGTCCCCTGACCCGGCATGCAATCCTTATCTGGCATTCGCCGTCATGTTGGCTGCCGGTTTAAAGGGAATGGAAAAGGGTTATGAGCTTCCTCCGCCCGTTGAAGAAGACATCTTTGAGATGAATGAGGAGGCAAGAGCGAGACACGGGATCGATTCTCTTCCGGGAAACCTGTTGGAGGCCATCCAGCTCACAGAAAAAAGTGAGCTGGTCAGGGAAACGCTGGGGGAGCACATCTTCCAAAAATTTATCGAGAATAAAAAGATCGAATGGGATCAATACCGGACACATGTTTCCCAATTCGAGCTGGAGAAATATCTACCGATTCTGTAGAAGGTTGCTCGGAAAATATATTCTTTACTAAGGAGTCTATAATTGAAAAGACATGTTGTTGTGAAAATCTCCCCTGACCCCTCTTTTCCAAAGAGGGGGAATTCCTCCCTTTGCCCTCCGGGTCAGAGACCGCTCTGAGTCGGAGACCAAGGGGAGGCTATTTATCCCCCTTTGTAAAAGGGGGATTGAGGGGGATTTCATGGTTCAAGGGTAAGTAATGGACAAATAAATGTGAGGGTAATTAAAGTGGACCAGAAGAAAGAAAAATTAGGCTGGAGAAAATACCTTGAAGATTTTTTACAGCGCAATCCCGACCTGAAGGCCATCGAAGATCCCGAAAAGCTTGAGTATTACCGAAATGATCTGAATGTTGATCTTCCTCCGTTGATCCGTGATCTCCTGCTTAAGAGTCTGCCGGACCTCGTGATTCAACCTAAAGCAGAAGAACATCTCCTGAAGATCTTTGAGCTTGTCCGGTTGCACAAAATTCCTGTGACTGTCCGCGGCGCAGGGACATGGGGATATGGCGGATCGGTCCCCACCCATGGCGGGATAGTGATCGATCTCGGGTTCATGGATAAGATTGAGGTGGATCCCGGGACGCCCCGGCTGACTGTAGGGCCCGGAGCTCGTTTCTTAGACATCCATCAGGCCCTGGAACGTCAGGGCTTAACCCTTCTCAGCATGACCTCAGGGAAAGGCGGCACCCTGATCGGATGGATCGCCACAGGAGGTATGGGATTTGGCACTTTCTCCCACGGTCCGGTCCGGGAACAGTTGATTTCCATCCGGGTGATCACTCCCGATGGGAATATTTTAAATCTAAAGGCAGAGGATCCGGAGATAACCCATTTTCTCTCAACGGAAGGGCAGATGGGAATCATTGTGGAAGCCGTTCTTCGGGTTGGGAAGCAGCCTTCCGAGCGCTATCCCTTTATCATCCCCTTTAAGGAGCCAAAAGCCGCTTATACGTTCGTTAACCAGGTTTCCCTTCTTCCCTCGATCAAACCCGATGATCTCGTCGTCTACCATACCGAATTAATCCAGGCCCTCAAGTCCCTGTCGAACGGGAAGATCACGATCGACGATAAGAACATCGCGCTGGCTGTGTTTACCGAAAAGGAAAAGGCCAACCAGTTCAAAACCTATCTTGAGGAAAAAAGAATTCAACCTGGAGATGAAAAATCAGCTCACGCCCTCTGGGAGGAACGGTTTCTCCCCATGTCTATCAAGACGCTCGGGCCTTCCCTTCTGGCCACGGAGGTCCTGCTCCCATTGGATCAAGTTGCCGATTATCACGAAAAGATTAGAGATTGGGGAAAACGTTTGGGATTGACCCTTTATCCATCCTCTCATGTTGTAAAAGATGGTCAGGCCCTCTTTTTAGCCATGATCGCCACAGACCACCGGAAGGCCATTTTCTACGCAGATCTTCTGCTTATTCCCATGATGGTCAGGCTGGCTGTCCAGTTCTATGGAGGGAAGCCTTATGGCCTGGGAATCTGGAACACCCCTTTCCTCCGCCATCTCTATCCGAAAGAAGAGCGGAAAAGGCTCATTCAATATAAGAAGAAAGTCGATCCTCAGGGAATCCTCAATCCGGGAAAATTCTTTTCCGTCTCAGGGAAACTCGGTCGTCTCCAGAAACTCCTTTTCCAGGCTGACCTCTTCAATCTTGAACTCGCCGCCACCCAGTGGCTCCTCCTGAAATTCTTTTCCCTCATCCCGGAAAGAAAACTCCGGCGTCAGGTCCCGGTCATTCCAGAGGGCCTCAAAGAGATTTCGAACGACATCCACGCCTGCGCACAATGTGGAAGCTGTGTCGGCCGGTGTCCGGTTTTCCGGGCCACCGGAGATGAAACCTTTTCGGCCCGCGGGAAGCTTCTGACCATCAAAAGAGCTTTGGAAACGAATCAACTTAAGTTATCGAATATCTTGCCTCTCTATTTCTGTCTTCACTGCGGCCGCTGTGATGAAGGGTGCCAGGTCAATTTGAACCATCGAAAGCTCTATGGCCACCTGGAAAAATACTTCTCCACTTTGATCGATTTCCCCATTAAAGAAGTAACCGATTTTATCCGGGAAGTGGAAAACAGCCCTGAGTTTTATCGCTTTCTGGATGTTATCCGGACAGGCTTCGACCAGAAGATTCGAGAAAAGCGGCAGACCTTTCCAAGGTACCATGTTGTGATTGACGACGATTTTTGTTTCCATTGCGGGACCTGCGTGGATGCCTGTATTTATAGCGTCAGGAAAAGGGATGAGATGGCCCCCCGCCGGGTGGTCGTCGCCGACGAAGCCCTCTGCCGGGGCTGTGGCGCCTGCCTTGAGCGGTGTCCGCAGGTGGCCAAGGGAATTCCGGCAACCACCGTGGAGCTCCACCCCGATTACCTCAGCATGCATGATCCCTACTGGGATAGCGAGGTCATCACCCATATCGACCTCGAAGCCACCACAGGAAAGATTCCGGTTTCAGGCACGGGGCAAGGAGATCCCCATCGTGGTTCCGGTAATGATGGCATCCGGTTCGGACACTTTCATATTGTGGGTCCCGCTCAGAACCTGCTCTATGAAAGCTCTGCCGATGCCGTGGCCGTCTTACTGGGACAGCGGCCCAAATATCTTACCTTTATCGGAGAAGATCTGAAAACCCCTCCTCCCCGGCTGATCAGTTTAAAAACGCCCCTCATCCTGGATGTCATGCCCATGGACGGAGGAGACGATCTGGTGGGCGCCATGCTCGAGGCGGTTCATCATACGGGTACCCGTCTCACGCTCCATCTTGAGGAAATGGAGCGTCATGCCTCGATCATTGCAGATAAGCCAGGCAGCGTCATCTTGAGATTGACCTCTCAGGACATCAAAAACCTCCAGAATGGAAAAGCCTGGCCCCAAATAGTGGAGGATTTTCCTCCCGACATGGTGGAGATGGAGTTTGAGGATGTCGCTATAATAGAAACAGAAAAAGTTGCCGCTCGTCTTCCAAAATCGACTCTCTTCAGCGCTGTGATTAAGATTGAAAAGGGGGATGTTGACTCAGAGCTTCGGCCCGCTTCCGTATTGAAGGAAAAAATAGAATCCCTTGTCGAATCTCCTTTCGACATACTCTGTCTCACTTCGGACTACGATCCGGAAAAAGGATATTACCTGACCACGGATGCCGTCCCCGCTGTCCATCGCTACCTTGTGGAGAGAAAAATCCGGCACCGTTTTTCCATTCTGGCAGCCGGAGGCATTCGCTCCGCTGCGGATTCCCAGAAAACCATTCAGCGCGGGGCGAACGGGATCAAAATCGATTGGCCGGTTCTTCTCACCGTAAATCCTCTTGCCCGGCAGAGGTTTCTCAAAGGGGAGCCTTTAGCGCTTCTGCACGACCCCTCCACCCTGTCCAAACGGATTACCAATCTCATACGGGTCTGGAATGTCCAGATCATTGAGGTCTTAGGGGCCTCGGGATTTAAGGACATTAAGAAGACCGTGGGAGAAGAAAATCGCCTTCTCATTTTCGATGATCTCGAGGAAAGAGTATACGACATTTTCAAAAGCCGGGACAAGCTGGAACGGAACCGCCTGACCAATGGGTCGCGTATTCGGCGGGAAGGAGATGGCAACGGCTGGCGATATCGTCAATTGAAAAACTTAATCAAACCAGCCCAGCCCCCCCATCGATTTTATAACTGTGATTTAAAGCCTTCCTGTTATAAAATCTTCGATCGTGACTACGTCTGGCCAGCCTCTCTGATCGCTTCGGTAAGTCGCATGGCGAGTGGAAATAGCGAGACGCTTCTTCTCGGTCATACGGAGGAACGCGGAAATCTGGGGGATGGCTTTGATTTTATCAATGTCCTTTTTCAGCATAACCCGGATACCCTTCCGGAAGAGAACCTCGACCAGGTCTTCACCGGGCTCCAGATCAATCCTCAATTGAGGCTGAAGACGCCTTTAATCGGCGCGGGGATGTCCATTGGGTCGATCGGCCCCGGGACCTGGCGTGCCCGTGTGTTAGCAACCCGGGCCCTTGAAACTCAGATGGATACAGGGGAAGGGGGATATCCCACCTTCTACATTCTCGATGAAAAATGGAATGCCATTGACCTGTCCGAATCGCAAATCCTGATGCTCAGCCGAATCATGAAAGCCCGAAAACTCATTCCGATTGACGAGCTGATGAAAAAGGTCCAGGCGGAAATGGATTGCTCTCCTGAAATTCAGGGGATACTCGATGTCCTCAAAAAATATCCTTCTTCCATGACGGTTCAGTTCGTCCCCATCGTCATGCCGGAAGATGAACCCTATGTCGCCACCCAGCTTAAGACCGGGCTCTTCGGGGTAACCAAGGAGACTATCCGGAAGGCCCGGCGTGTGGTGATCGCTTACAGCCAGGGAGCAAAACAGGGAGTGGGCGGCCATTTATTGGGGAGAAAAGTTTTCGGTCTTGTCTCAAAGCTCCGCGGAGTGGCTGAGGGGGTGAGCCTTATCTCTCCTTTTCCCTTTCACAATTGCTACTCCATTGAAGACGTCAAAGCCTTCATCGACGCTGTGCGCATGATCAACCCAGGGGCCTCCATCTGTATTAAGGTCTCACCCTCGCCGGATATCGAATTTATCGTTTCCGGCCTTGCCCGGATTGCCAGGGATAACAGGATGACCATTGAGGTCTGGTTGGACGGGCCCCGCGGAGGAACGGGCGCAGCCCCGGATATCATCAAAGGTCAAATGGGAATGCACATGGAGTACGCCATTCCTCTCTGTCACGAAAAATTGTTAGAGGACGGCTTGAGGGATGATGTCGTCTTCCTGGGAAGCGGTGGATTTCGCACATGGGGGGATATCATTAAAGGGATCGCCATGGGACTCGATGGCGTTGTCCTTGGAACAGCCGATCTTGTGTCCATTGGCTGCGTCCGGGATCGGAACTGCGAATCGGGATGCAGGAGCGGCATTTCCACCATTGAGCCCAAAATGCAGTTGTTAAGAGATGTTGAAACCAATACCCAGCAGCTGATCAATTTCCGCGCAACCTTGCAGGCCCAGGTCACAAGGGCGGTTGCTGCCCTTGGACTGATGGACATTCGGGAGCTCCGGGGCCGCTATGACTTGATTGAATGGCCTGTGTTCGAAGAAAGAGTGAAGAGTCGCCGCAGCAGCCGATTGAATATTCGAAGACCGGCCACCACCATACCGGAAAGACCCGAAGAGTATATTGGGGACCACTCTCTCTACGCCGAAGTCCCATCTCCTCCTTCGGATTGCGGTGTGGCAGCCATTGTCTCCAATCACTTCATCCCGGCCCGTGTCATGGATCTCATGCTCGACCGGATGGCAAACCGGGGAATGGATGGGGTTGGAATCTGGAAGGGAGGATGCTATCCCCAACACCTGGACCACTATGCCATTCATGTGCTGGTCAAAGGCCTGTCTCAATCGCAGGTGGAGCGTGAATATTCGGTAAGAGAACCGGAGATGGATCCGGAAGAAATTCAGCGAAGGGCCAGACAGGAAATTCTGGCCAGACGCCGGAAGATTATGGACGAGGCGCTGAAACGCTATTTCAACGGGCTTCAAATCGAGAACTTCGATGGGGAACCGGAGAATTGCCGCATTCCCTATAAACGCGACGAAATGAGAAGGGAGAAAGACTTCCGGCTTTACGGCGAGAAAGATCCGGGAGATGTGTTCCGGCTTTTTGTGCGGGTTCACCGGGAAGAGCTCTGTCGGTTTATTGAAAACGAACTGTTCAATGACCCAATCTGGCCTCCACGGCAGACCCGCTATCCGGACCTGACCCTTGAAGATTACAGGGCAAATGCGGATTTTTTACGGGAAGCCGAGGATGAGTATATCTACCGGCTTTCTCGCAGGATCACGCAAGAAAATTATGTGGAAGATCAACAGAAGAAGGTCGCTGTTCTCTCCTGTGGCAAAAATTCCGGCTGCTGGAAGACAGACGGTCAGCACATCCCATGGGAAACGCCAGATGCTCCAGTCAATGTCATCCACCGCAGGCTCGCTACAGGTTCTGTGGTTGACCAGATGAATGCCCACCCCTTTGCAGAGCTCCACACAGCCCTGACGCATAATGGAGAAACAACGAATTATCGAACCATGTTGAATCGAGTCTCTCAGTTCGATTTGACCCCCCTTGCTCAGACCGATACGGCTGTGGCCTCTCTCAAGCTTCACCTCCTCAGTCAGTGCCTTCACTATCCTTTCGATGGACTCGTCGAATCCTTCTCCCCTACCACGGGGTTCCATCTCACTCAATTGCCCCCTGAGGTCCGGGAACGGTTCGAGCACATTCAGGAGGCGGAGCTTGAAAGCGCGCCGGATGGTCCCTATCAGTATCTCTGTGGCCGGATCGATCCCTATCGGCGGGTGATTGAACGGCTCGACATTATCGACCCATCCTTGTTGAGACCCAATGTCGCCCTGCTTTATGACGACGGAGAGAACTTCGTAAGTATCATCTGCTCTGAAAAACAGGGGTGTGATGCGGGAATGCAGGAACTTCATCGCCTGGGAATGGTGCGAAGCGCCTATGCTCCCCTGAACTTTACAGTTAAAACAGGCATGGTGAGCAGGGTCTTCTACGACGAAGCAGGAAAGATCATAGGGCATGAAGCGCTGGACAAATTCGGTCAGCCGATAGAGATTCCTCACGGAACCTTTCCTGTTGAAGAAACTTCTCCCTCCGGAGGGGTAACGATGGATGTCAACGGGGATTTCAATCCTATAGATCTCTTCCGGGATCGGATTTCGCAATGGAGATTCAGTGAATTTAAGGCAGTCCTGGAGAAAGTACGCAGAGACTTTCCTGAAAAACGAGCCATCCAAGAGCTGACCCGCATCTATGACTATTTGCCCGGCTGGGATACAGGCGGCAAAGATCGGGGAGCCCTTTTCCATATTGTACAGAACCACATCAACGAGATGCTTGATCACGTGAATGGCCAAAATGGGTTGATTCGTATCCATTTAGCCAATGCCGGAAAGCTGAACGGACCCGAAGAGAATGGGCAGGCGCTTGTGGTGGATGCCAGAGGATTCCTGCCTGAAGGAGTCGATCCTTCAAAAGTTTTAGGCTGCTTCCTCGATCATGCCCACCGGATGGGATGGCGCAGATTCATTGTCTACAGGGTGGAAGGCCAGCGGGGCATAGGCATGGGCATGGGTTCTGGTTTCACTCCGGATACGACGGTGGATGTTTATGGAAGCCCGGGAGAGTACTGCGGCGCCTTCAATATGGGAGCGTTGATAAGGGTCCACAATCATGCCCAGAACTTCACTGGAATGGTCATGCATTCAGGGACCCTGGAAATCCACGGTGACGTGGGCAAGGTCGCTGGATATGCTGCCAAGGGAGGAACTTTCAACATTCTCGGCAATGTGGTGGACCGCGGATGGGTCTGTGCTGTCAGCGATCCTCGCGGACCGGGCCTGGAGGTGAACATCGTTGGGACGGCCTATGAGCATCTCTGCCAGGCCCTCATGGGAGGATCGGTTATCCTCCTGGGGCTTTATCGTGACCAGGAAGGGCAGCTTCGCCGGATGGCCTCCCCTTATACAGGGGCAAAAATCCTTGCAGGCGCCTCTGCCGGAGAAGTCCTCTTTTTCGATCCCTCGGATAGACTGGAAAAAGCCCAGTATCAGGGATGCAGGCTGAACCCGGTCGATGATAGGAAATGGAATGACATCAGAGAGCGTCTCCTCCGTCTGGAGAAGGCCTTCGGCCTCGGATTCTCCAGGGAGAATGGCCATCTCACTGCCAGAATCGACGGCCGCCTTCAAACCGTTACCCCGGAAGATTTCCGCTGGATCGTCCCCACCGGCAGCTTGGAAGGCTATCATTAAAATAGTTTAATGGGGCCGGTTCGAACATTTTTTACTTGAAATGGCCGGAAACAATTGGTAGGATGAAAGAAATAAAGGAGGTGGACGCCTATGGCTGTGAGAATTATCATTGACAGGAAGGTGAAGAAGGGAAAGGAAGCGGAGTTTGCAAAACTGCTCAGGGAGTTGAGATCAAAGGTGGTGCCGTCCAAAGGTTATATCTCGGGTGAGACGCTTCGCTCACTGAATGACCACTCCAATTATATCGTCATCACTACGTGGGAGAGCGTTGACGAGTGGAAGGCATGGGAAAAGAATCCGGAAAGGAAGAAGGTTCAGGCTAAGATCGACAAACTGATGGCCAGACCGACCAGGACAAAAGTCTACGTCCATGCCTGATCAAGATTGTCATGAGATCTCTCGAAAATACTATATGCTCTCTCGATTACACAGATTTCAAAAGATGATTACGCAGATTCCCATCATTTCTCAACGTTTTTTTGTCTGGGTAATCGAAAGCTAATCGGTGTAATCAGAGGTTTCTGGGCATTTTCAGAAATCTCAAATCTTGACAACTGAAATCGGGCATGTTAATAAAACAGAAATTTTTAAGAAAGATGCTATGGCCAAACGGGGAAGAACTCAATCAAAGACCCTCGATCCCTTCCTACGGGGATCGGGGGTCTTTTTTTATGAGGAGATAACCTTCTACCTTCTCTGTTCACTTTTGGCCCCTCCCTTAACTCCTCCCTACCTCCCCTTAAAATAAGGGGAGGTAGGGAGGAGTTAAGTAGCGCCTCCATTGATTGGAGGCATATGTAGCGTCGGCAACTCGCCGCGCTGTCGCAGCGGGTAAATGCCGACGCTACATAAAAAAAGGATTCTATGAAACCTACGCAGAAAGCCATCCTCGCCCTGGAAGATGGGACCATATTCGAGGGAAGGTCGTTCGGATTTCCCGGAGAGAAGGCAGGCGAACTCGTCTTCAATACGAGCATGACAGGTTATCAGGAGATCCTGACCGATCCTTCTTATAAGGGACAGATTGTCATTATGACCTATCCCCTCATCGGTAATTATGGCATCAATGAGGCGGATACCGAATCCCGGGATCCGCAGGTGGAAGGTTTTATCATCAAAGAGAACAGCTCCCGCTTCAGCAACTGGCGTGGAGATCGGTCCCTTTCCGAGTATCTGATTTCACACCGCATCATCGGGATCGAGGGAATGGATACAAGAGCCCTCACCAAATATATCCGTGAAAAGGGAGCCATGAAAGCGATCCTCTCCACCGAAGAGTTTCATCGTGGGCGTCTCATTGAGAAAGTGCAGGCATCTCCGGGCTTGATCGGACGGGACCTGGTAAGAGAAGTCACCTGCGAGAAACCCTATGAATGGACCGAGAGGATTGACTCGGAATTCTCTCTTCACAACCAGCCACACTCCACTTTCCACTTTCGGCCAAGGGTGGTCGTTATGGATTTCGGCGTGAAGTTCAACATCCTCCGTTCCCTCCGGGAATGGGGCTGTGAGGTGACCGTCCTGCCCGCCTCTTCTCAGCCCGAATCGATCCTCTCTTACCAACCGGATGGGATTCTCCTCTCCAACGGTCCGGGCGATCCGGAGGGAGTGCCCTATGCCATTGAAACGGTCCGGAAACTGATCGGAGTGAAACCCATCTTCGGCATCTGCCTCGGACATCAGCTTCTGGGGCTGGCCTTGGGAGGCAAAACCTTTAAACTGAAGTTCGGCCACCATGGGGCCAATCAGCCGGTCAAAGATCTGAAAACCGGCAAGGTGACGATCACCTCCCAGAACCACGGGTTCGCTGTCGATCCGGATTCTCTCAACACGGATGAGATCGAGTTGACCCAGATCAACCTCAACGACAGGACACTCGAGGGAATGAAACACAAAAAAATGCCGATTTTTTCGATCCAGTATCATCCCGAAGCCTCTCCCGGTCCTCACGACACTCAAAAACTCTTTGGTGAATTTGTAAAGATGATGGAAGAAGATTCGAAGTGAAAATGATAGAGGTTGGAGGTTGGAGGAGCGTTCTCCTCTGGAGAACTTGAGGCAGAAAAAAACTGTTTTGCCTCAAACCTCAATCCTCAAGCGAAGCGAACCTTAAACGAAACTATATTTTATGCCTAAACGGACGGATATCAAGAAAATCCTGATCATTGGATCCGGCCCCATCATCATCGGCCAGGCTTGCGAATTCGACTATTCCGGCACGCAGGCCTGCAAAGCCTTAAAGGAAGAAGGCTTTCAAGTGGTGCTGGTCAACTCCAACCCCGCCACCATCATGACCGACCCTGAGATGGCTGACCGCATTTATATTGAGCCGATCACGCCTGAAATCGTGGAAAAGATCATCGAGCGCGAGCGACCGGATGCCCTGCTCCCCACCCTGGGCGGCCAGACCGGCCTGAATGTCTCTGTGGCCCTCTATGAGACAGGAGTCCTTGAAAAATATCAGGTTCAGATGATCGGGGCCAAATATGAGGCGATTAAAAAAGGAGAGGACCGGAAACTCTTCAAGGAGTCGATGAAAAAGATCGGCCTCGATCTCCCCAGAAGCGGTCTGGCCGCCTCGATGTCCGAGGCCATCGAGGCGGCAAAAGAGGTCGGCTTCCCGTTGATCATCAGGCCCAGTTTCACGCTGGGCGGCACCGGAGGCGGTGTCGCCTATAATATCCAGGAGTTTGAAGAGATGGCCGCCCGGGGGCTAGAATGGAGCATGATCGGAGAGATTCTGATCGAAGAGGCTGTCCTCGGATGGAAGGAGTTTGAACTGGAGGTGATGAGGGACCTCAATGATAATGCCGTCATCGTCTGTTCCATCGAGAACTTCGACCCCATGGGTATTCACACCGGAGACAGCATCACGGTAGCCCCGGCTCAGACCCTGACAGACAAAGAGTACCAGAGGATGAGGGATGCCGCGATCCGCGTGATCCGGGAGATCGGCGTGGAAACCGGAGGCTCCAACATTCAGTTTGCGGTCAATCCCGAAGATGGCCGGATGGTCATCATTGAGATGAACCCGAGGGTCTCCCGGTCTTCCGCATTGGCCTCCAAAGCAACGGGATTCCCGATTGCCAAGATTGCCGCAAAATTAGCCGTGGGATATACGCTTGATGAGATTTCGAATGACATCACCCGGAAGACGCCCGCCTCTTTTGAGCCGACGATCGATTACTGCGTCGTGAAGATCCCCCGGTTTACGTTTGAAAAATTTCCGGATGCGGACCCAACGCTCACCGTCTCTATGAAATCGGTTGGCGAGACCATGGCCATTGGCAGGACCTTCAAAGAGGCCCTCCAAAAAGGGCTCCGGTCTCTGGAGATCGGAAGATTCGGTCTGGGGGCGGACGGAAAAGATAAGATTTTCCCGGACGAGATCACAGGCGATTCCGCCCGTTCCCAGACCCTCCTGCAGATCAAGGAAAAACTTCGCACGCCCGATGCGGAAAGGATCTTCTACATCCGGTACGCCTTTCTCATGGGAATGAATGTAGAAGAAATTTATGAGCTGACCAGGATCGATCCCTGGTTCCTCTTCAATATTCAGGAGATCGTCGAATTTGAGAAAGAGATCCGCCCTTATGGAATAAAGATGAGGGACCTTGAACTCTGGCAAAAAACCCGCACACCTGATCATCTCCGCCTTCCCGATGAACTTTTAAGAAGGGCAAAGGAGTTTGGATTCTCCGATGTCCAGTTAGGATACCTCCTGGGTTTCGATGAGAATACGATCCGGAGGATGAGAAAAGAAAGATCCATCCTCCCCACCTATAAACTGGTCGACACCTGTGGGGCCGAGTTCGAAGCCTACACTCCCTATTATTATTCCACTTACGAAGTGGAGAATGAGGTAAAGATTTCTTCGAGAAAGAAGGTCATGATTCTCGGCGGAGGTCCCAACCGGATCGGCCAGGGCGTTGAGTTCGATTACTGTTGTGTCCACGCCTCCTTTGCCCTCAAGGAGCTGGGTTACGAAGCGATCATGGTCAACTCCAATCCGGAAACGGTTTCGACGGACTACGACACCTCTGACAAACTCTACTTTGAGCCTCTCACCCTCGAGGATGTCCTTCACATCGTCGATGGGGAGAAACCCGACGGCATCATCGTGCAATTCGGGGGCCAGACCCCGCTCAATCTGGCTGTTCCCCTGGAGAAGGCAGGGGCGAAGATCATTGGAACAAGCCCTGACAATATCGACAAGGCTGAGGACCGGAAACGGTTTCAGGCCCTCATCAATAAACTCCGTCTTATCCAGCCTCCGAATGGCACGGCGACCTCCTTTGACGAGGCGAGGAGGGTTGCCGAGGACATCGGTTATCCGGTGGTCGTAAGGCCTTCTTATGTCCTGGGCGGAAGGGCAATGGAGATCGTTTATGACGAGGCCACCCTTGAGCGCTTCGTTCACCGGGCCGTGGAAGCGTCTTCCATGCATCCCATCCTGATCGATAAATTCCTCGAAGATGCGATCGAGATCGATGTCGATGCCGTTTCAGATGGATCGTCCTGCATCATCGCGGGAATCATGGAACATATCGAAGCCGCGGGGATCCATTCCGGTGACAGCGCCTGTGTCACCCCCCCTTACTCGCTGAGCGATGACCTGATCGAACAGTTGAAGCAGAATACTTATGCGCTCGTCAGGGAACTCCAGGTCGTGGGCTTGATGAATATTCAGTATGCCATCAAGAACGATGTGATCTTTATTCTGGAGGTCAACCCCAGGGCCTCGAGAACCATTCCCTTTATCAGCAAGGCCACGGGGATTCCATGGGCCAAGGTGGCCGCCAAGGCGATGGTCGGAAAGACCCTTCAGGAGCTCGGAATCGAGAGGGAAGTGGAGATTCATCATATCGCTGTCAAGGAGTCGGTCTTTCCTTTTAAGCGATTCTACGGGGTCGATCCGGTTCTGGGTCCGGAGATGAAATCGACAGGGGAGGTTATGGGGATCGATACCGATTTCGGCGTGGCCTTTGCCAAGTCCCAAATTTCGGCCGGCGCCTCCATCCCGATGGAGGGGAGGGTCTTCATCAGCGTGATGAATAAGGACAAGCGATCCATCGTTTTTGTCGCCAAGAAGCTGGCTGATCTCGGATTCGAAATTGTGGCCACCAAGGGAACGGCCAAGGTCCTGGCGAACAACGGCATTCCGGTTCAAAGCGTGTTCAAGGTGGGCGAAGGAAGACCCGATATCGTGGACCGGATGAAAAATGGAGAGATCCAGCTCGTCATCAATACCCCGAGCGGGAAGAAGCCCAAGGTCGATGAAGGGGCCATCAGAAGCCAGGCGGTTGCCCATAACATCCCCTGCATTACCACTCTCTCCGGCGCTGAAGCAGTGGTCAATGGCATCGAATCTCTTCTCAAAAAGGGTATCTCCGTTAAATCAATCCAGGAATACCATCGGGATATATTAATGATGAGGTAATCCTTCATGGCGGAGCATCAATCGCGAACCATGAAAATGACCTTTTAGGCAAGGTGAAGAGGTCAGGGCTAAGAAGCCGGGATGGTGTAAGGTCAATGGGTTAGGGCTAATGATTTAAACCCTTGCCTTTACCCAACAACGAAACTGGCATCCTTACCCTAACCTTAACCCAATGCTTTTATTTGCGAGGTAACTTATGGGAGTTTTGACAAGAGAAGAAATTTTGAAGGAAATCCGGCGGGGAACGATTGAGATTGAGCCGTTTATCGAAGACCAGATTGGCCCGGGTTCGATCGACCTTCATCTGGGGGAAGAATTTCGTGTCTTTAAGAAACTCCGAAATGCCCTGACCGTGGAGGATAACATTTCGGTGGAAGACCTGACCGAACGCATTACGACAGAAGACTCGTTCACATTGATGCCCGGCGAAACCGTCCTGGGAATTACCCGCGAAAGAGTCAAACTCCCTTCGAACATCTGCGGCTGGCTCGAAGGGAGAAGCCGCTTTGCCCGGATGGGGCTGGTGATCCACATGACCGCGGGATTTGTCCAGCCTGGGATTAATAATCGCCAGGTGCTTGAGATCGGAAACCTTGCGCCATTCCCGCTTGTCTTGAAACCCGGTGTCCGGATATGCCAGCTCGTCCTGCAACGCACCGAGGGAGAAGCCTCCTATCAGGGCAGGTTTATGAACCAGAACCGTCTCTAAATGCGGATTGCAGATTGCGGAATGCGGATTATCAAACCTGCAGCTCCAAATTTTAATTTAGGGTTTAAAATTCCGCAATCCGAATTCCGCAATACGAAATTGAGAAGATGAACCGGTACTCCATTGGCTCCATTGTCGGTATTTTAATCTTATGGGAACTTCTGGTGAGGTGGCTGGAGATCCCGAGATTCCTTCTCCCCGCCCCTTCCACAATCCTCTCCTATATCATTGCTAAGTCCGGGCTTCTTGCCTTACATTCTTCGATGACCCTTCTGGAGGCAGGATTGGGGTTTATCATCGGCTCTTTTTCAGCCATCCTGGCTGCGATCTTCTTTCTCTGGTTCCGGCCCTTGAAGGAAATGTTTTACCCTTATGCGGTCATTCTCAATAGCACTCCCATTGTGGCGATTGCGGCGCCGATTGTCATCATCTTCGGAAGCGGAATGGGGTCCAAGGTGATCACGGCCGTCATCTGCGTCTTTTTCCCGGTCCTGGGACCCACCTTTAAATCCCTTGCCTCTGTTGGAGCATCGGAAGTGAAATGGATGGATTCCTACCATTCCTCCCGATGGCAAAAATTCTGGTATCTCCAGTTTCCCTTCGCCCTTCCCCAGATATTCGCCAGTTTTAAGGTCGCCTGGACCCTGGCGGTTATCGGCGCAGTCGTGGGCGAAGTCTTTGGGGCCTATAAAGGATTGGGCTTTTTAATTGTGGATGCGATCTATATCATGGACACTCCCCGTGTCTTTGCAGGCATTATCGCCTGCTCCCTGCTGGGTCTCTCTTTTGTCGGAGTGATCGCCCTCATCGAGAAACGGGTGATCGCCTGGCACATCTCTTCGGAAAGGAGGTGATTCGATTTCGGATTTCGGATTTTGGAATGCGGAATGAAAATATGGATTTCGGGGCTTAATTCCGCAATTTAAAAAAGGAGGAGGGAAAATATGAAAAGCGCAGGATTCGCTCTGGTGGTGTTGGTTATTCTGCTGCCGTTGACGGCGATCGCCCAGGAGGTGATCGTCCATGAGGCCTGGTTCATCCATATGGAGTCCGCAGGCGGCTGGGTGGCTGTGGACAAGGGCTTCTATGGAAAGGCAAAGGTGAAAGAGGTCCAGGGAGGACCGGGCATCTCCCCCATCCAGAAGGTGGTTGCCGCAGTTAGGGCTGGAAATATCGCCTTTGGCAATGACTACCCTGAAAATATCATCCGTGCGCGCGAGAAGGAAGGAATTGACCTCGTGGCCGTGAGTGTCGATTTCCAGAACAGCGCCATGAGGATCATCAGCTGGAATCCCATCAAATCGGCAAAGGATATCAAAGGGGACTTTGGCATCTGGATCGGGTATGATGCCAAGGTAAAGTGCGTCGTGGGAAAGGGCTGGGAGAAACAGTTTACCATCCAGAACCAGGGCGGGGATATTAAACCCTGGCTGCTTGGAACCTGGCCTCTGGCCTCTGCCATGACCTACAATGAATTGATCACCGCTCAGCGGGAAACCAAAAAGATGGGGAAGACCTTTTATACCACCGACTACAAGGATCTGGGGATCAACTGGATGGACAATGTTCTCTTCACCACAGAGGAAATCCTCAAGAAACATCCGGACGTGGTCCAGGCTGTTGTGACGGGAAGGTACAAAGGGTTCCAGTGGGCCCTCGAAAACCCCAAAGAGACCTTCGATATTTTGAAGAAGACCAATGAGGGGCTTGACTTCGCTCATGAAATGGATGCCGTGGCCCCCATGAAGGCTCTGATGATCACTGCAGATACGAAGAAATACGGCATGGGGTATATCAATCCCAGAAAATGGGAGAATATCCCAAAGGATATGCTTCAGGCTGGACTCCTGGAGAAGATGCCCGATGTGAAGAAAGTCTATTCGGAAAAGTTCCCAAGCGGAGTCATCCCTAAATAGGGAAATTCAGGATTAGGTTAAGGTCAAGGTTAAGGACTTGATTTTAATCTTAACCTCAACCTGAACTTTGGCATCTGATATTTTAATTTCAGGAGACATTGGATGATCAAACGGGTGTTTCTTGAAGACATAGGAAAACCTTTCAGCATCACGCCCATCGGCCAGGCCCGGACATGGGAGGTCAAGAACCTCCGAAACGATCCTGCCATCCCTCCCCTGATCTATGTTGTGGAGAGTGAGATGGGCGAATCGTTTCTTCTGGGAAGAGGAATCAGCGGCAGGCAAAAATTCAATAGGATACGCTATATCGCCTCATCCTTCGTTGAACTCTTCTTTGAACAACTCAGCAAGAAGGCCTGCGCTCAATATCTCATCCTCAGGGGGGCCTATCCCTTCGACCTTCAGCAAGCCTTCGGACACGCTCCTCCCTATGACCGGATTCTCCTTCCCACCGGTTTTATCAAGCTCCAGAGGGTTCTCGATCAGGAAAAGAAGGACTGGAAGATCCAGGGGCAGAACTTCATCGGAACGCATCAGGGAGAGGTCTGGCTCATACCAGATACGGCCATTGCCTCCGGTTCAACCATCGCTTTCTTCTTAAGAAATGGATTTGCTCATCACCTCCCCCAAAAGGTCTATATCTTTACAGCCTGCGGAAGCCTTGAAGGCATTCAACGAATCTATCAGGAATGCCGGGAAAAAGGGGTGGAATTGATTCCCGTCTTCTCCCAGTGTATCTTTGAGGTCTCCCGGGAGGGAAACCTCCCGGGCCTTCCTCTCACCGACCTTCCTGTGACCAATCCTGGTTCCATCACGACAAGAAAATTATTTGAGAAAGCCTTCCGTCGCTACCAGGGAACCCGGATGTGCTGTGTGGGCGATATCGGTGAAAGCCTGGACGATCCCATTCAATATTCTCTCCACACCCTCCGGGAGATGCAGGTCCTGGGGATGGATCCGAAAAAAGAAGACTGGGATCAATGGACCGTGGATGTGAGGAGCAAAGAATTTCAAAAAAAAATCTCCGATTTTAATCCCACCTTGTTAGAATACTTTAAGGCGCTTTGGACGACTTCACCCAAATGAAGAGGACATTAGAAATCATTCCCTCCCCCTCTTAACGGGGGAGGGTGCGGGTGGGGGTCAGAATTCGTTGAAGTTTAAGACTACAGCTATTGCTATGCATGACGACATAAGTCTTATGTAGTTTGTCATTCCGGGCTTGACCCGGAATCCAGTGTTTTCCTGGATTCCTGTTTTCGCAGGAATGACATCCTTTACTATGATTTTAGTCGCTGTATATAAAACCCTTAGAAAAAGATCTACCGATACAAAAAATATTTTATTATAGATTAGGATCCATTTAAGATCTAAAAGAGAGAAATGAATTCAGAAACTCCTCCTCCGATTGCTATCCGCCTGATCAATGTGAAGAAGTTTTTTAAGGATCGGGATGTAGAGGCTCTGGGGGGAGTCTCCCTGGAGGTTTTCCGGGGTGAATTCGTCAGCCTCATCGGACCATCAGGCTCCGGCAAGAGCACCCTTCTCGAACTCCTCGGAGATATCGGTGATGAAGGAGGTCCTACCGAAGGGGAAATCTCGATTGAAGGAAAGACTCCCGAAGAGTTAAGAAGGACCCGCGGCTACGGGATCGTTTTCCAGGAATCGACTCTCTTCCCATGGTATCGCATCTTCGAAAATTGCCTTCTCCCCTTTCGAATTGCCAAAAGCAGGCTTCCTGCCGAGCAACAGGTCAAACGGATTGAGATGCTCCTGGAAATGGTGGGGCTCGATCAAAAATTCTGGTCCTACTATCCCAGAGAGTTGTCAGGAGGCATGCAGCAGAGGGTAGCCATTGTGAGGGCCCTTGCTCTCGATCCCCCTCTTCTCCTGATGGACGAACCCTTTGGCGCCCTCGATGATCTCACCCGTAAATCGATGCAGATGCTTTTGCTCGACATCTGGTCAAAGACAAAAAAGACCATCCTGATGGTCACCCATTCCATCTCCGAAGCCTGCTTCATGTCGGATCGCGTGGTCGTTCTATCCCACCGGCCAGGTCGCATCGCCAGAATTGTCTCCATTCCACTCGATCGACCTCGCGAACGGTCCATGTCAGAGACAAAAGCCTTTGCGAGAATCTGCTCCATGGTCAGGGAAGCGCTGGGTTCCGGTGAAATTTTAGAGGAAGATGGTTCGATTAAAGAATAATCAAATGCGGATTGCAGATTTCGGAATGCGGAATTTTATGATTTTTGATTTCCATTCCGAAATCCGCATTCCGAAATCCGAATTAGGGATTGGGATACTTCCCGTGCTCGATGACCACTTGATCCACGCCGGTCATCTCCTTCAGTTCCACATTGATCGAATCCTGTCTGGAGGTTTCAAGAACCTTTCCAACATAGTCGGCGTGGATGGGCAACTCCCTGTGGCCCCTATCAATGAGTATGGCTAATTCCACCCTACGAGGCCTGCCCAGGTCTAATAGAGCATCGATGGCAGCCCGGATGGTTCTCCCTGTAAAAAGGACATCATCAACCAAAAGAACATTCTTGTCTTCAATCGAAAAAAGAATATCGGCCTTCTTCACCTCGGGGGTCTGGGTCAATCTCGTCCAGTCGTCGCGGTAGAGGGTGATGTCGATGACTCCAGCGGGAAGGTCAACTCCGCTCTTTTGAAAGATCTTCTGTTTCAGGCGTTGCGCTAAATAGACTCCTCCGGACCGGATCCCCACCAAGACCATCTCCTTCAACTGGGGATGTTTCTGAAGCAGCTGGTGACATATCCTGCTCAGGGACTCCTCGATATCAACTTCGTTTTGGATAATCTGCTTTGAAAGCATATTGCCATCTTTTAGAGCTTTCTCCGGGCAGGTCGTCGAAAAAACCAGAACCCGATTAAGCCGAGGAAGAGAAGTCCCAAAAGACCTCCTACAAGGACCGGCCATGGAGGAATCAAGCTCTTCTGCACATCGGATGAGGCAAAGAGGTTAACTTCTTTTATCGTTTTTCCCTCTTTCTGGACGAGAACCTTTGCCAAAACCTGACCCTTCTGAATGGGAGCGGACACAAAGGCCGGCAACTGGGGGATGGCGGACGCCAGGTTTTCTTTCCCTTTTGGCACGGTCACCCTGCCGTCTTCGGAAGCAGTGAGGCTCAGTTGGTCTAACTTTCCTCTTTTTACTTTGACAGGTCCAAACGGGGCCCCCTTCTTGACTGCCTCCACCGTAGAAAAATTCTTGAAACCATATTCCAGTAATTTCTGCGCCTCGGGCGCCCTTTTCTTCACCTTGTCACACCCCATCACGACTGCGATCATCCTCTGGCCGTCCCTCTTTGCGGTCGCCACGAGATGATATCCTGATTCCTCGATGTGCCCTGTCTTCAAACCATCCACGCCGATATTCTTCTGCAGAAGGATATTCCGGTTCCCCTGCTTAATTCCGTTGTATTCGAATTCAGTGGTCGAATGGATCGTTAAAGCCGCCGAATGATCTTCAATATACCGCCGTGACAGGATGGCCATGTCCATGGCTGTCGTATATTGATCGTCCGAAGGCATGCCGTGGGAGTTTTTAAATTGTGAGTTCTTCATTCCCAGAGCTTTCGTCTTCTCATTCATTTTTGAGACGAAGACCTCCTCGGAGCCTGCCAGATGCTCAGCGATGGCGATGCAGGCATCATTTCCAGAGGCGATGGCGATCCCCTTGATTAGATCCTCCACCTTCACCCTGTCCCCCACATGGATGAACATCTTCGAGCCCTGGGTCTTCCATGCCTTCTCGCTCACGGTCACCATATCCTCCATCTTCAACTGTCCGGCACGGATGGCATCAAAGACGACATAGAGCGTGAGGACTTTGACGAAACTGGCAGGCGGGATTTTCAGATCAGGGTTCTGTTCGAAGAGGGTATCACCCGTCACCCCATCCATTAGGACAGCAGATTGAGAGTCGCACTGAAGGGGATTCTTGGAGGATGATGGTGCCGGAGTCTCTTTCGAAGAGGGCAGAGCCTTTGACTGAGGCGATTCAGCCCTGGAGGGCTTCGCTTGAGACGATTTTTTAGCCGTTTTGCTGAAACCCTCGGGAACAAAGATCATGAAGCAAAAAAGCATTGCGACCGTTATTATCGAAAGGTTTTTGTGAGACCGAATCTTCATTCTCTCCTCCACGATTTTTTAGGAGTACATAACAGATTCCCTCTCTTTTTTCAATTCACAAAAGGCAAACTGTAATCCATTGAAGAGTGATGAGGGGAGTCAAAATATTGTAATGGAATCATCACGTTTTCTTTAGACTTGGACTCATTTCCGTTTCCAATTCTTTGAACGCCTCAAATCCTTTGAGGTAGTCTTCAAACTCAATTGGAGATTCGATACCGAGCTCTGCAAGAAGGTCGATCGTCTCACTTATCGAAAGATCAAGCTTCTTTGCCAAACTTTCCAGCGAAAGCTTACCCGTTTTGTAGTGTCGGAGCATAAGAAACTCCCAACCGTATTCAAGAAGCTCACGGGCCATTGCCGATCGATCCTTTCGCTCAAGCTTTGAAAGTTCATCAAGCCTCTTCAACTCCCTTTCCTTTAAACGCAAACTAACCACTCCCATCAGTTTCCTCCTTTCAGACGTCTCACAGCATCCTCGATAATCCTCTTGCTATACCTGCCATAACCGGACAGTTTTTCAAGCTTGGCCATAGCCATCGGGAGATCTAATCTATTTTTCGAAACAAGGTTCATGAGAAAATGGAGCGCCGTTGTAAATTCTTGGCCGATCACCTTGCACGCCTTTATTGTAGGACCATTATCAACAGCTAATGGACAATCAAATCTTCTCGCCAGCCAAAGTGCCTCCGCCTCTCCGGCCCCTATTTTAAAGTCCCTCTGAATCTTCTTAATCGCATCCACATTTTCGACCTTCTTTATCTCGATTCTCTTATCTTTGATAAGGATCGAAATCAACAAAGCATCCGTCCCTTCTTTCGAAAGACACTCTGATTTTACTCTATCAGGAATAACAATCTCAACCTCCTTTGTAATTTCCCTTAGAATTCCTGTCTTGGCAAGCAGGATGAGGGTTGAGGCATCAAAGACTATTCTCATGTTTACAACTTATTACATCCGTAATCATATTTCAACATTGAAATAACCTCACATCTGAGTTAAATATAAACATCGGTTATGCGTAAAGAAATATCCTTATTGGAAGTGGATAAAGAATTCAAGGCCATCACCTCTCTGGAGTTCAGGGAGATGGCCTCCCAACTTCCCGGAGATCGCGTTCCCATCGGTTATTTCTGCCCCTACGTTCCGGAAGAGCTCCTTCATGCAGCAGGGGCTTTACCTTTCCGCCTGATGGGCTTCCCGGTGAAGATGTCTCATGCTCCCGCCCATCTCCCCCCGGGTTGCTGCCATCTTGTAAAATCCTCGCTGGAAAGCCTGCTCCAGGGGGAACTCGATTTCCTGAAAGGGGTCATCTTCACCCACACCTGCGACGCAATGAAGGGTCTTTCGGAGGCATTTGCTTTTCAGAAACGGATCCCCCTCCAGTTCAACTTCATGATGCCCGCCCATTTGAATTCGGAACGCTCCCTTCCTTTTTTGAAAGAGGAAATCGTGCGACTCAAAACCTTCCTTGAAGCCAATGTCGGGGAGATAACGCCGCAGGGTCTGAGGGCTTCTATCCGGATCTTCAATCAAATGAGAGAAAAAGTTCAAAGGCTTTATCATCTCAGGATGGAATGGCCCGGACGGATATCCGGCAGTGACTTTGCCCGTATCATCCGGGCCGGATACCTGTTGGATCGTGGCCGGTATGTTGAACTCTTAACGAAATACCTGGATGAATTACCCCGGGATAAAGAGGGAAAAAGCGGTCATGTCCCTGTTTACCTTATAGGCAATATGCTCCATTCTCCCGCTTATTTTTCTATGATCGAAGAGGCAGGCGCACAGATGGTCTCTGACGATCTATGCAGCGGCGCTCGATTCCTTCGGCTCATGACACGGGAAGATATCGATCCAATAGAAGCGCTCGCTGAACGTTACCTCACCAACTTTTTATGTCCCACCAAACATAAAGGAGCCCAGGCCCATATTGAGACTCTTTTAACGGAGGTGGAGAAATCCGGAGCGAAAGGCGTCATTTTCCTCCTTTATAAATACTGTGAGACTCACTTCTTTGACTACCCGGACCTGAAATCTTCCCTCGAATCAAAGGGGTTTCCAACATTGCTTCTGGAGGTGGAAGATCCATCCTATTCGATCGGGCAACTGAAGATCAGGATTCAGGCGTTTGTAGAAATGCTTTCTCCAATTTAGATTTCGGATTTCGGAATGCGGATTAGATTTTTAAAAACAATATCTTTTTTGCTGTATCTTTATTCCGCAATCCACAATCCGCATTCCGCAATGATATTGGAAGAGAATGATGGCAGAGCAGAAGTTTGATACCAACCCTTACCGGCCGATTCAATCGACAGGGGCATACCGTCGTTTGATGACGGCCTATTATTTTATGGTGAAGCATCCCTCCTGGTTCGGTAAAAAGGTGGCATGGATCACCAGTGGCGGCCCGGTTGAGCCTCTCTATGCGATGGGAGCCCTTCCCTTCTATCCGGAAAACTATGGGGCCATGTGCGGAGCCTCAAGGATGTCCGCTTCTCTCTGCGAAGCGGCAGAGCATAAAGGATACTCCCATGATCTCTGTTCCTACGCTCTCACGGACCTCGGATCCTATTTGACGGGAAAAGGACCCATCGGCCGCCTTCCGAAGCCTGACTTTTTAGTTTGCGGAAACAATATCTGCGGCACGGTGATCAAATGGTATGAGATTCAAGCCCGGGCATTTCATGTGCCCCTCTTCTTCCTGGATACTCCCTTCATCCATGATGAGATTCACGAACATACCCTGAGATACATTCAGGGTCAGATGAAAGATTATATCTCCTTTCTGGAGAGAGAATTGAAACGGCCTTTTTCAGAGCGCCGTTTTGAAGAAGTGTCCGCCCGGTCATTCGAGACCATCTCCCTGTGGAAAGAGATCCTGGATCTTTCCCGCCACCATCCCGCTCCGATTGCCGCCTTTGACGCCTTCATCCATATGGCTCCCATTGTGACGCTCCGGGGAACCCGGTGGGCGGTCCATTATTACAAAAAACTCAAAAAAGAGCTGGAAGAAAGGATAAAGACAAAAACAGGAGCCTTCGCCCGTGAGGAGATCCGGTTGATCTGGGATAATATCCCGATCTGGTACGACATCCGCAATCTCTCCAGGCTTCTCGCTTCTCATGGCGCCGTCCTGGTTGCCGATACCTACACCTCGGCCTGGGTGCTCGATGACCTCGACCTCACAAAGCCTCTGGAGGGTCTGGCCAGAGCTTATGCCGTCATTCACCTCAATCAGGGTTTGAATTACAAGATCAAGAAGATGGTCAACTTGACCGAGCGATACGGAGCCCATGGTTTTATCATGCACTCGAACCGAAGCTGTAAACCCTACTCTCTGGGACAATACGATATGAGGCGGGAAGTGACCCGGCTGACAGGGAGACCCGGGCTGATCATTGAGGCGGATCATACGGATTCAAGAAGCTATGCGCCCCAACAGGTCGAAAAGCAGATCCTGATGTTTCTGGAGATTATAAAAGGGAAGGATTGAGCCCAAAAACAGAGATAGGAATTCTCCATCATTCCCCTCTCCCTTAACGGGAGAAGGAGAGGGTGAGGGTGATAAATCACTCTAATGGTTACCCCTCCCCTTAGTCCCCTCCCGCAAGGGGCGGGGATTTACGGTGGACGGTAAATTTCTATGTCGGGATTTGGGTTGAGTGTAACGCTTGATCCACCTAACCTTCTCCGAGGCTGCCGTGCTCGGCCTTCAACTTTTCTCGATCGATGGAGCCATCTTCCCTTCTCGGAAGAGTATCGATAAAAGAGACATACCGTGGCTTTTTATAGCGGGCGATCCTTTCGGCGACAAAATCGATCAATTCCTGTTCCGACAATCTCACATTCGGCTTTAAGACACAAACAGCCTTGATCCCCTCACCAAACTTTGGATCAGGCACTCC
>Ga0154725_1104_pt1 | contig 77412 bp, 66 predicted proteins | sample Rifle2008BG16ft_FD_105733 | JGI IMG/M metagenome (GOLD analysis project Ga0154725, IMG submission 105733) | Deltaproteobacteria bacterium RBG_16_49_23 | reverse complement strand
TCATGTTTTCCCCTTCCGCCTAACGCCTTCCGCCTCACGGAATCAAAAGAGAAGTGATAGAAATCATCAACGTCCTTATGAATATGTTATCGTAGACTCCAATATCAATATCCCTGAATGATTTCCCTCCGACGAAGGAGCCATGGGCATAGACAAACACGACTCTTCCCTCATGAATGAGGACATTCTTTATTAAATTAAGAACCCTTTCTTTTTTCATACGATTCACAATTCCTACTGAATACTACCAGAATTTCCGTGTTTTATCAACAGATTCACGAGTGGATGAGTGAATCAGACGGAGTATTACTTGACAACTTTTGGGGATCGGAAATACTTGAGGACTGAAGATGTGAAAAACCGAAGTTTCACGACCATTAAAAAGTCATGCAGGCGTTCACGGAACAAATGAAGACTGAAACGAAGCCCATCGTTCTTAAAATGTACCACAAAGTTCCGTACTTTCGTGGTTAGATGGTCGAGAATTGTTTGCTCCTGCCAGTTCCTATCTTCCACTTTGCCACTCGGACTCCCAGATATCCCAGCCTGTGGAAGGGCTGCCACTGAATGCGTACCTCTACCTGCCAAGACTTGTTGAATTTGATCCCACCAGACTCTCTCGAATTCTCCTTGGGAATAATGGCCACGGACATAATCCTGAGCCTGTCTCTGAATCTTTCTCCTGAGATCATGATCTTCAATTAGCCTGGCAATTGCATTACGCCACGATTCTGCACTATTAGAAACTAACAAACCGGTTTCACCATTGGTGACGCAGCTTGAATAAACATCCACATCCGAGTAAATTCCGGCTATTTGGCATGAGCTATACTCTCTAAATTTATTATTGGTTTTTGACCGGTGAAAGGAATCATCCTTCATAGGCGCTAGACCGATATCAAATCCCCCTTGCGAAAACCTACGTATGAATTTGTCGTAGTCGGGGACAAAAGAATGATGCTGAATCCTCTGGCCGCCGTTGACAAACCTTGGCTTAGTACCCCAGAAATGAACCTCTACCTTTCCGGCATACTCACTCAGAATATGATTCAAGCCCGGCATGAATAGCGCGGCTAATTGATCATCGAATCGACTCGTGGCATAAACAACCCTCACAGGGTTCCGTCTTGAATCAGCCGTGACAGGCGAAATCAAACTCCAATCGATCGGCCCCGAAACCATTTCCACTTTTTCATTAAGACCCCGGACTTGTTCCAGCATTGGCTCCGAGTATACTCTGACCCAATTTGCTGTTTCAATGTACCGAGTAACCGCCGCCAATCGTCCCGGATTGCGGTGGTATTCCCCTTCTTCCGAATCAAGCGGGGCTTCAAAGAAATTATCGTCGATATCATAAACAAACGGGATGCGCCGACTTAGCAGAAAATCCAGCATATAATCATACCGGGGCTCTGTGTTACGGCAGAAAATTACCAAGTCTGCCCATTCGAGGCTCCGCTGACTCACAAGATATTCCAGAGTAATCTTGGCATGAATAAGGTTCGCTCGATGCATCCCCACCATCGGTTTAATAATGCAAATATGGGTAGAAGGGATGAAAGCCGGAAGAATTGCGAGAACCTTCGGTTTTGAATTATTCATCTGTAACGGCTCACCTGGCATTCTCGAAGATGAATCCGCAGAAGGCCTTGGTTTGTAGTCGACCAAGCCCGAAAACGGGATATTTTCTCCATTCAAATACCCGGACGGGCGTATCCGTGTCGCGGACAAACACCCGTAACCAGAAGCGCCCCTGATCTGTATTTGGAATTGCTGAAAAGTCAAAACTTGTTGGACCTGAATCATCGATCTGGCTTATCGGCACAAAGGCTTGAGCCACGATACTATCAGTCGGAGACACAATTTCAACACCTAATACTCCATTCATCGAGAGAAGATCCATAATGGGGGCCAGCAGAATTCCTTGGAGATTCGCCCGTTTCAATTCAAGGGGATAATACACGAAAGGAACACGCTGCAGATTGACGCTCGGCTGCAGTCTGAATTTGTTAAGGTTTTCACCAAATATAAAACTATCATCCTTCAGTTGTTGAAATGCCGGTGAAATGTCATTCCGTAAATCAGATTTATTGAAAAACCGATTGACCCATCTGGTTATCTTGCGATGCCGGAACAAGTCCAGCTCCCAAGAAATCGACTTGCCTTTATTCCTAATCTGATTAAGTTCAACCTCACGCACCCCCAGCGTCGACTGCACGCTTTGCAGATCTTTCACACGATTTGTTAGGGCCTGTTGTGTTTGCTCCAGATCTTCCCCACGATGCGTTAGGGCCTGTTGAACTTGCTTCAGCTCCGTTCCCAGATCTCCAATGTGCGTGAGTGCATTGCTCAACTTGGCTTCCTTTTCCTGTAAAGCCTTGCTGAGACCCAAAAACTGGACCTCACGCGATTCCAGCTTTTCATTCACATCTTTCAGTTCCTTCTCACGGCCAGCCTGGACCTGTCGTACCTGCTCCAGCTCCGTTCCCAGATCTCCAATTTGCGTGAGTGCATGGCTTAACTTATCTTCCTTTTCTTGGAAAGCTTTGCTGACACCCAATAACTGGGCCTCACGCGATTCGAGTGTTTCTTGCACCCGCTCTAACTCATTTTCCAGGCTGGATAGATCACCCTCCATTTGCCTTAACTCCGCCTCACGACTCCCCAGCACCACCCTTATTTGGCCAACCTCCGTATCACGCTCTGATAAATCCTTTTGCAATTTATTCAAGAGCTCTTCAACCCGGGCGGCCTCTCCTCGCAGCCGTTCAATCTCAGTCCGTTCTTCAACGTGACGGCCAGTTAAGACTTCTAAGAGACCGGGAAAAGGCAAGATTGTTTCCGCCCCCCGAGTCGTTCTCATGTCCTGAGCGATCTGACCTTTAAATATTATATAACCCCAGATTGTTTCAGATAAAATGCGGGTTTCAATCCAATGGGGCTCGCCACCAACCGCCTGTCGGACCGCGCTGATGATCTCGTCGTGGGAGTAGAGCTTATGTAAAAACCGGCTGTTCTGGATTTCTTCAGTCTGACACAACGTTTGGTATTCCGGGGATATCCAAACCGTGAAAATCACCAAGCGGCCTGCAACGCGAAAAAGCTCATCAATTGGTTTCTGGATCTCAGGGAGGTGGCCCAGCACCTCAAAGCAGAGAGTCATATCGAAAGAGTTTGAAGGAAATTGCAAATCATAGACATCACCATAGACAAATTGTCCCATTGGAAAGCGCTTTCTTGCAATTTCCAGCATTTTTGTGGAATTATCCACACCCACATAGCTCGAGTTAACCAGAACTTCTGGAATCAGCTCCCGGTATACCAATCCGCTTCCGCAACCCACTTCTAAGACTTTTTCTGTCGGGAAGACCAGAAATTTGCGAACCAGCTTAGAGAGAATGGACCGATGGATAGCCTCATAGCCACCCGGATCAGCAAGCCAGTAGCGGTCAATCTCTTCGGTTACCCCTGGATCATCCCATCTTTCCCATGGGCGGTTCTTCTCCATTCAATCCTCCCTGAGGGCGGTAATTTGAAAAATAGTCAAACGCTCATACACTTATTCAAAACCTCAAGATCACACATGATAAATCGGATGAAATGCCGGTAGCTATTATTCTTTATGCGCATGTACTGGCACAACCGGCGCTGTATCCGCGGCGTGTAATAGCGGAACCTCTTGCCTATAATCGGCGGTCATTCATGGATGACCTAACTCCCGGGATAAACTCGACCTATTACCCGCTCACCTCTGCGCATTTTCAAACAACAATCCACAGAATGCTCTGGCCTGCAACGGGCCCAAACCAAAAGCCGAATATTTGCGTAATTCAAATATTCGCACGGGGGTATCAATTTCACGGGCAAATACCCTCAGCCAAAAGCGGCCATGGTCCGAGTGTTTGATTGGCGCAAAGTCGAACCTCACCGGAACCGATTCATCGATCTGATTCACAGGAAGAGCACGTTGAGCCACAATCGTATTGGAAGGTGATACAATTTCAACACCCAGTTCTCCACGAGTCAAAGGCAGATCAAGAATGGAAGCCAATAGGATCCCTCTAAGATCAGGACGGTTCAGATCGAGAGGGTAATAGAGAAACGAAACCCGCTGGAGATTCAAGCTTGGCTGGAGCCTATATCCCTTGAGTCCTTTGTTAAGCATCAGGCTATCGTCTTTCAATTGTTGAAACGAAGGCAAAATGTCATTCCATAAATTGGACTTCTCAAAAAACTGGTTGAACCATCGGGTCAGTTTGCGGTTTCGAAAAAGGTCTAACTCATGGACGATGGCCTTTCCTTTGATTCTGAAACGCCCTATCTCGATGTTCGCTTGCTCCAGCTCCGCTTCACGGATAGCCGAAGTTCCCCGCATTTCCCCCACCTCCATCTCAAGGACTGCACAATGTCTTTGAAGTCTGCGGACTGTCACATAAGGGGGGTCATAGTACTCAACACTCTTTGCCAATTGCTTCAATTCTTGCTCGCTTATCGGCTCTTTGACAACCATCAGGTGATACATAATCTCGTCGCACACATTCACCCAGTAGCTCTTGCGCGCATTACGCTGTTCCTTTTCCGAGAGATGTTGATACTCGGGAAAGTAAAAAAAATCCATTTTCATGCACCGGAAATCAATATCCGGATGCATAAGTTTGCTCTTACGTAATCCCCAGGTCTTGGCATACAGGTGCATGTACTCATCCACATCAATAGCACTATTCGTGGAGCTCGTCCAAAACCGTGGAGTATGCTCATTAAAGACCTGCTTATGAGGGGGGTTGGAAACCTTGAGCTCTTCATTAGAGTAAGTAGATATGATGCATAATTGGGCACCATGCCTGCAAACCCGGTAAATCTCCTGCATTGTGAATTCCAGATTGTTCACGTGTTCAAGAGAATTGCTGGCCAAAACCAGGTCAACAGAGTCGTCCGCAAATGGAAGGGGCTGATCCAAGTCAAGAACCACGTTTACACCGGGATGCCGGTAGTGGTCGACGCCAATAAACCCTGATAGTTTCCTTCTCCCACACCCTAAATCAAGCCGTACAACCTTGTTGGGCGTTGGAATCACTTTACCCCAAATATGCCGGCGTTCGGATAGATCATCAATCTCGCCCTGTGCGTCAACCTTTGCCCAACGATCTCTCATACCTTGTTCGCCCATCACCGCAAGAGACAGGGAGCATTCCCGACAAAGGGGAAGCTCATGCCGCTCGTCCAGGCGAAGCCTGTGCCGTAACCGTTGCATTTTTTCGCAATTAAGCAGTTCGGCGAAAGAGCGTGTTGGGAAATAACCAACATTAAAAGATTCATCGTATACGGAACAGCAGGGCTGAGCACGACCGCTCACAGTGAAATAAAGCGAATCCTGTTCAACAAAGTTACAGCCTCCGGCTATGATGGGAGGGGGGGTCCCCGAAATCGTCAACTTATCATTTCCACTATAATCATGCATATCTCTTGTTTGAACTTCGATGCCGAGAGGCTGGAACAGTTCAAATAACTGGCGAAAGGCAACTTCCCGCGAGGGAACGGTCAAATCTGGCACCTCGCCTTCTCGAGGTAAGATCGAGCACGTGGTTAGGCGTAGATCCGGCCGGCAGGTCCGTGCCCGTGAAACAAATTGCCGGATATTTTTGAGTACAACATCAAAGTGAGGTCCCCGCAGGCGCTCATAACTCACTTTATCTCCAAAGCCATCAAAAGAGACCGTGAGTTGCTTAATGACCGGAATGTCCAAAATTGCTTCGGCCTTATCTCCCTCCAGCAATGAGGCGTTGGTATGCTGAATAACGTTCGCTTTCCGGGCGACAGCGGAATGATGGAGGATTTCCAAGCATTGACGGTACTGAGGATGGGCCAGTGGCTCTCCGAAATGGAAAAACCATATCGTCTCAATGGTCGGCCAGCGGTCAATTTCGGCAGCCATTTTCTCCAACAGATCGAGGCTCATAAATTGAAACTTATTAGGCTCCGAAAAGGCGTTGCACGTGACGGGGCACATGAGGCATTTGAAGTTACAGCCGCGGACTAACTCGATCCCAATGGTTCGAGGCAAAATTAGCAGTTTACTCATTCCGCGGACCTCACGCAGTAGCATATTGAATTGCCACGCGACAGCTGACAGTAGGAAATTCTCTCTGAGCTGCACGCATACAGACTGATCGCCATTTGTTGCCTCAGATGTGTAAATCTTATCAAGATCAATTATGCAATTCCTGCAAGCGCTTCATCAACCACCATAAAATTATACCTGATACAGCGGAACAAAGGCCAGCACCGGGCGGTTGTGCTTAAGCCCCATGCAACGGTGTAGTCGGTGCTGTGCTAACAGTCTATAATGAAGCAGTTTCCCGTCCTGAGACGGCACGTTTTCATAAATGGCGATCCGTCCAGTCAATCCTTCCGCAGTTGCTAGCACCCAGAAACGCTGTCCTTTTGAGTTAGCGATGGACTCAACCCCCACTTTTAACCATTCGTTGTCGCGTATATTGGAGAGATCAATTTCAGCTTCTCGGAGCACCCGTCCATCATCCGGTATCATCACCTTCAGCTGCAGCTTACCCTGTGGCTGGGTGTAAAAGGTGCCCACTTGGAAAGTGAATCCACACAGATTATCCCGTATCGCATGAAGCGGATAGCACAGTGCCACGGGGCCTATTTCCGGCCCGATTTTCATGTTGCTGATATCGAAACTGGGAGTAGCGTCGGTATGGTCGGTTTGGCTGGTCTTGCCGATTGGTACCGTTTCATCCCGCGAGTGGGAAATTCGGAAATAGTTCCTCCCTGGTGAAAGGCGAATGCTGGCACCGTGCTGCATTACATCCAACAGGCGATGAGTGAAAATCTGCTCCGAGCAACGTTCGAGGATAAGCTGCCGTTCTCTGGAAATTATCCCCGGCCATCTATCCCGTGCCACCAAGGCTCGTCTTAGCGTGTCCGCAATATCTTCTACACCAAACCCTTTTGCCAAAAAACCTGTTACCCCATCTTGGACCATTTCGGAAACGCCTCCCGCTGGGCAAGTCACTCCCAGCAACCCGGAAGCCATATTAAAAATCAACCCTTGTGGCAGGCTCTCATTCGAAGACGAGCTTAAGATGACATGGTTGTCCCGTGGAATTTCCAGCGGGTCTTCAACAAACCCTTTGAAAGTGATCCTTCCTACGCACAATGGGTCCTTTGCTAATGTTTTAACCTCGCTGATATACTCGCTTAGCCCGGAGAATTCATAGCCATAGAGGTTGAGGTGCAGGTCCCAACCCTCCGATAATAACTTAAGCAATGCCTGAACTGCTTCCTTCTGACGTTTGCGAGGTTGGATAGTGCCTGCTAAGGCAATACGGATGGGATTCCGTGATAATGCCTGGTTGCGGATCACAAAATGCTCCCTTTCCACCAGTGAAGGCACACATGCCACCGGCGGGGACATCCAACGGCCCCACTGGTCTGCAGCCCATTGAGTGTCAGAGACCATGCCTGCAATGCGGTCGCGGAGATAGACCATTCGCTTCGGGACATAGTATTCCCACGGGGCAAACAGCGACATGTAGACCATCCGTCTTTCACTCCACCCGATCACTGGTTCAGAAATAAAAGCAGAACAAAACACTAAGCCAACTCCTTGCGCATCCAACCATTGGCATAGGTTATCGGAATACTGCTGCAGGTCTTGCTCCGGCACTGTAGGCAAAAACATGGACCGGCTCACCTTGCCGTATTCCAACTCGACGATCGGTCGGAGGCCACGGGTCTTCAACCAATCGTTCAGATTACGCATCCCTTCCGGATAAAGGTCATAAGACTTGTGAGTGCAAGTTTGGATGTCAAAGCCGATCCTCGACAACGCCTCCGTAACCAGTAAACCGTAGGCCTCCGAACCAGCCAGTGCCTGGCTGTTGATAAAAACCAGCGACTTAACCTCACCGGCTTTCAGTTGGCCGCTCAGCCCGGCTATCTTCCGGCGCAGTGCCACTCCTTCAACAACATTTAAAAGATGCAGGCGGCGCGCGTCCGTGCGAAAACCAATGGCACGGTCCTTTACGAGTTCTTTTTGTTCTCTAATCCTCCGGTGTAAGGCAACCTGGGTCAATTCTATCAGTTCCTCCCTTCCCTCCAACACAATCAATGCGCTACAGTTTTTCGCCAGATCTTCTTCCATTAAAAGGCGGTGATATTTTGAATACCGGTTTAAGATCTCCGGTGGTACCACCCAAACAATACGGTCGCTACGCGCCACCAGTAAGGGAAGCGTTTCAAGCAGGGGTAATGTTTCCACTCGATCTGCATAGCCCCGCAAGGCTTCCGGTAGTAGTGTCCCAGGCAAAATGTAAACCTTCCATTTCATTTCTCTCGACGTGCGGTCCAGGAGGTCTGTCACATTTCGCATTGTTTCTTCTTCGAGCTGGGTAGCATCTGCCAGATACATGGCCAGGATGAAACCTTGAACCGAGTCTGGCCCCTCGGCCAATTGGTTGGGTACAAAACCCAGTTGTAGCACTGGCACCCCCTCAACCAAAGCCCCAGGCTCTCTCTCTTCCAGCAATACTACCTGGTCACTGATTCCCATCAATTCATGCGCCCCTGGTTGGAGTGCTTCTGGCCAAGGCACTCCCGAAAACCCAAAGTAATCCGCTTTGTTCTGTGTTAAATCCAGCCTCGCCAGAGGATCGCGGGTGTCCGTATACGCTTGGTCCATACCATGCACAACGACATAGGTAATCGGGATATTCCTTCTACGACAATCCTGCAAGAATGGGACAAGAGTATCGCTGGTAGAATCGAATAAGATAATTTGATCTATTTCCGGCGAATTGAACAGGTACACTGACCACTCGCTCGATGCAATCACAAGGTTGTCCGGATCACTTGTCAGTCCATCCACCCAATCCCGGACTATTCGATCGAAGCGGTTCGCCAGGATAAGTATACGCTTGCGGTTCCTAAAGATCGGCACGGGCGGATCAAGCCGGTAGCTTGATAGTTTCCGATCAAAACGCCGGTTGTTGCGTACGGGGGGCTCATAACGATAATGCGGGTGTAGATCAAAAAAGGGCTGATAGACCGATGCACTCAGCTGTTCCCATTCGGCCCAGTTGCGAACATAAGGCATGACCTTCTCTGGATCGAATACATCGTAGTCCATGATCCGGTCAGGCCGTAACGTCTCCGTCCGCTTTCCCTCCTGGTCAGACGCTGCCATGTACGAAAGTGTAATCTTATAGTCGAGTCTCACTGCGTTGCCAAGCGAGGTCGGTGACAAGATCCCCTGCTCAATTCCCAATGCACAGTTAATCTGATGGAATACTAATCCCCAACGCAAGGCGCGAACCCACAGGTCCCAGTCACAAATGCGCCGGATGATCAGGTGGGGGTCGTACAGGCCCACCTTTTCGAAAAAATCGCGCCTGCATAAAACCGCCCCATTAGGAATGGTGTTAACCACTCTCATCCTTTCCAGCGAAACCGGGAAAGTGCCAAAGAGGGTATTGCTCCCTCCGCGTTCCATCACGACACAACCATGCACTGCATCTGCTTGGGTATCGTGAATACCCTTAAGCATTGCTTCCAGCGTATCCGGATACCAGACATTATCGTCAAAGATGAAACCAACATACGGAGAGCGTGCAAGCAGAATCGCTTCATCCGTCCGTACAGCAGGTAATCCAGAATTGACAGAGTGCCGCACATAAACAATGCGTGGGTCGCGTTCTGCGTAAGTGCGAATAACAGCCTCCGAACCATCCACCGAACCATCATCTACAATAATAAACTCAAAATCCTTGAAACTCTGGTTCAACACCGAATCGATGCACCCGGTTAGAAGACCTTCAGCGTTACGCGAATAGGTAGGCATCACTACGCTAACACGAGGGGTCAGTTCCTGGTAACCATTGTCGAAAATCATCCGATCGTCGAGGAATTCCGAAAACTTCATAACATCCTGAGTCCAGTGAGTTGTGTTGTTCAGTTCAGATAAAACGGTAATATCGCATCCCCCGGCCGTCTAAGAGGCAGGGTCAAAAAGCGGCTCAGCATACGATGAAGTTTCAAAGCCGGATGAACGCCCGATTTCTTTACAGGTGAAGCCTCGTAAATCGCCACGCGTCCCGTCCGAAACTCGCCTGTAAGCTCTACCACAAATTCCCGGTCGAAAGTGTTTACAAGAGGCTCAAATGTTACTCTTACCCAGGCGTTATCCACCAGGAAAGAAGCATCTACCATGATTCGCCGTAGAACATCACCAGAGTCCGCAGAGATCAAGGTCAGTCGCAGTTCACCTTGCGGCACTGTCATAAAAGTCCCTACCTGAAAATGCAAACCCGCCAGGCGGTCATCTGCCGCTATGAACCGATACTGCGTCGCAGACTCGCACAGGTCAGGTCCGATGACCATTGGGGTATTGATAGGGAACATGGATCCGTTGATGATTTCGATTATTTCGGCTGGACAGTGCTTTTTCGATCTTGCTCCGACCAGCCTATCAGCGCGTACCGAATCGGAAGTCGGTTCTTTGAAGAACCGCCGTCCCTCCGCCACTCGAATATCCATACCCTCCTGCATGATCCTCAAGATATCGTGTGTGAAGTTCTGAGGCGAGCATCGTTCAACCAGCAACTTGCGGCTTTGGGCAATTAACCGCGGCCAATCGGCCCGCTGCTTCAAGGCCCTTCGTAGCGCATTCGTCAAGGCCTCAACACTAAAGTCGGTTGCCAGGAAACCTGTCTCATCGTCCCTCACGACTTCCTCAACGCCACCGGCCGGACAGGCAACAGGTACCAACCCCGCTGCCTGGTTAAACATCATGCCTTGCGGAATGCTCTCTTCACCTGAGGCGCTGACAATAAGGTGGTTGTCTCGAGCGATCTCACTTGGATCGTCCACATACCCATGGAAACTCACTCGCCCTTTAAGTACTGGCTGGGTTGCCATTGCCTTAATTTCCTGGATGTACTCCTTAAATATCTCCAGCTCATGACCATAGTAGTTCAAGTGTAAGTCATAGCCTTCTTCAACCAACCGTTGAACCGCGAGCAGTACCTCCTTCTGACGTTTGAGGTGCACGAGTGTTCCTACAACAGCAATACATACTGGCGTAATCGCCAGCATTGCGTTGCGAACCCGAAAGTATTCCGGTTCGATCATAGAAAGCACACAGTCTACAGGCGGCCCTATCCACTCTGCCCACTTCTCGGCCGCCCAAACACTATCGGAGAAGAGTCCGTCAAGTCGGTCGCGGATATAGGTCATTTCGCTCAAGCCATAACCCCACGGTGGGTAAAGGCCCATGAATACAAGTCGTTCTTCGCTTGGAACAACCAGTGGCTCAGCAACAAAACCAGAACAGACCACGATTCCCACATTATGCTGGTCCAGCCAGTTCCGTAGGTTTTCAGAGTATTCTTTCACTTCCTTTTCCAAAACATTTTGAGAAAAGATGGCGAGGCCGGCCTTTCCGTACTCAAGCTGCAGTAAGGGGGGGAGATGGCGATTCTTTAACCACTCCACCATTTTTTTTGAACCAGAAGAATAGAAGTCAAGCCTAGGGATACACACCTGGACATCAAAGCCAATTTCCTTCAGTGCCTTGACGATAAGGAAACCATAGGCCTCCGACCCCCCAAAGAGCTGGCTATTAACAAACACCCATACTTTCACCTCGTTAGCGCGCGGCTGGTTTCGTAAGTCCGCCACTCGCTTGCGAATGGTTACGCCGCGGACGATGTTTTCTATGTGAAGCCATCGTGCATCCTGGCGGTAACCATTAGCCCGCAGGGCAAGCTTTTCCCTCTGCGCCCTGGCCTCCTCCTGTAGGAACTCCAGCGAGATCTCATCAGGCGGATTCGTCTCAGCAGAAGCACTTTGCAGAAAGCCACCGTTTCGGACCAGGTCTTCCTCCAACACCAACCGGTGATAGTCACTAAAACGGCCTAAGATCTCACTCGGGACGACCAGCAGCGTTTCTTCGAGTTTATGGGCCAGTGTAGGAAGGCTGTCATAGGTCGGAATGAATTGCATCCTATCGCCAAAGGATTTCAGTTTGCATGGAAGTTTACCAGGTAGGTAGTAAGTCTTCCATGCCGCACCGCGAGGTGTCCGTTCCAGCCAACGCGACAAGGCTGTTTTACTCGTCTCACTCAGGTACCTTATGTCACCCAGATAAAAGGATAGCCCAAGGGTCTGTGGTTTTACTCCCTCCTGAGGTGGGGCGTTCGGGATGAACCTGATGGGAGAGAACCTCGGATGAATGTCAAGCCATTTGGGATTGGTTTCGCCAAGTGAAAAGACTTGATCAACGTGCTCCATCAACCGTTTGGCTCCTGACCGCAGCCTGTCAGGCCAGGGTGTTTCCGGATGAGATAAATAAACTTCTGTGCCAAGATAGTTGCGCACAGTCTCATTATGCATTAGATCCAAACCTCGTAATGGGTTATTTGGACTGGTGAAAACTCTATCCATTCCGTGCAGTACCATATAAGTCACGGGTACACCCGTTTCGGCACACTGCCGGGAAAACCGGACCAGCATCTCTGCCGTGCAGTCAAAAAGGATGACCCAATCTACATCTGCCGGGTTAAAAGACGATACCCCCATCTCATTGCAACTCATCACAATATGGTTCCTATCCTGTGACAGTGCCTTCCACCAGTCTTGAACAACTCGTTCGTAGCGGTTTGCCACTAGGAGTATACGTTTGCGATCGCGGAAGATGGGATTTTCTGCATTGAGCGAATAACCATACAATTCCGGGTCATGGCGGCGGTTATCACGGATCAGGTGCTCAAACCGTACCTGGCAATGCGTGTCCAGATAGGGTCTGTAAACGGCCGCCTCAATGGCGTCCCATTCCTTAAAGTCGCGTACATAAGGCAACGCCCGTTCAGGATCAAAGACATCGTAAGTAAGAATATTTCCGGGTCGCAAGGCAGCCGTGCGTTCATCAAGCCGTGTTTCATCCTGAATGTAGGCTACGCTTGCCTTATAATCCCACTTGACCGTATTGCCGAGTGAAGACTTCGAAACCAGGCCATGTTCGATGCTCAATACGTGATCAATGTGCTGAACGTTTGCCCCCCCCTTCAGGGCCCGAAGCCAAAGATCCCAGTCGCAAATGCGCCGGATGAGCAAATGGGGGTCGTACAAGCCATAATGCTCAAAGAACTTCTGCCGGCAAAGCACTGCTGCGTTTAAAATAGTGTTGAAGTTTTGCAGGAGTTCAACTGTCAGCGGCAGATTGCCAAAGATTCGATTCTCCCCACCTCCCTGCGCCAGGATGGCATTGCCATAAACAATGTCCGCCCCGCTTGCCTCGATTCCTCTAACCATCTGTTCCAGCGCGTCAGCCTTCCATGTATTGTCATCGAAGATAAAGCCAACGTACGGTCCTCTCGCCAGCAAAATTCCTTCATCCGTCCGTAACGCAGGGAGGCCACAATTCATGGAATGGCGCACGTAAACGATCCGTGGTTCCCGTTCCATATATCCTCGGATAACTTCTTCCGAGCCGTCGGTGGAACCATCATCCACAATAATAAACTCAAAATCTTTGAACGTCTGTGCCAGCACCGATTCGATGCATGGCCGGAGCAACCCCTCAGCGTTTCGACAGTAAGTCGGCATGATGATACTTACACGGGGATCGGCCTGGCGTTGACCATTCTGTAAAATGATTCGGTCTGTCAAGAAATCGGCGAATTTCACGTATGGTCCTAAAAGGGTATTCTATACGCGGTCTTTCTGCATAGAGATTATTAATTCATCCAAAATCTCTTTTAAGGTATCATTAACGTTTTTTACGGGAGTTAGGCCTAAGATTGAGCGCAGTTTCTCAGGGCTACCGTAATGAGAAGGGACATCAATGGGCTTGAAGCGACTCGGGTCCTCCCGGATTTCAATAGCCATGCCAGAGAACTCTATTAGCTTATGCAGCAGTTCCTTCATGATGATTTGTTTTCCCGAACAGATGTTTATCACCTGGCAATGTGCAGCTGGCGTCTGGATCAGCTGCCAATAGATTTTGACAGTTTCTTTTACGTCCACAAAGTCTCTGGAACTCGAAAGATTACCCACCCGGATCACCGGGGGACGTTTCTTGACGATGATCGCGGCCACCTGAAGGGCAAAACTCTTCACCGAAAGATGATCGCCCATCCCACATCCAATAATGTTGAAAGGGCGTGTCATGACCAGTTTGCGACCACTCCGTGACAGTGTCAGCCCCAGTTGAGTCTGCGCCAGTTTGCTCACACCGTAATGGCTATATGGGCGCGCTGGCGTCTCTTCAGTTATAGGCAATTCGTCACATTGAATTACTCCATACTCCGCTGCGCTGCCAACGAGCAGCACTGGAGAGTCCTGCCACCCTGCGATCTCCAGCGCCCGCAAAAGATTAGCTGCATACAGAGTATTGACTGAATAAAAATCCGAATAATTCTCCCCACTGGCAATTCCGGCCAAATGGAAAACATAATCAGGCTGCGCATGACGGACAACGTCGACTAAAGCATGGAGATCATGTACAGGGGTATCAAAATGTCTGCCCAGGATCCCTTTCACCGGGCCATGGGTAAAAATATTTACCCTCTCACTCTGCAGCAAGCGAAGCAGATGTGTACCACTGAATCCGCTGGCGCCCGTTACTAATACGTTCACGGCAGGCTTCCATCAGAGATAAACTCATTCATATGGGATTCAAAAATCTCATTAGCTTTTTGGTAATCATCTTCCCGGCCGATGTCCAGCCAGAAACAGGGCTCGCTGTAACAGTATACTGGATATCCGTCGTCTCGAAGATGAACCATCAGGTCAGGTAAGTCAAGAAACCTTCCGGGAATCAAGTAGGGGCGTACCACCTTTGGGTTCAAGACATTCACCCCCATGCTTACGCTAAATTTAAACACCGGTTTTTCAGTGTATTTACTCAATCGGTTATCATGGTTCGTCTCCACCACGCCGAAATCTATCTTTACTTCACGCTGGTAGAGTCCAATGGTTGCTGCCGCCCCTTGGTGGCAGTGGTACTCAAACATCCGGCGAAAGTTCAGGGTTGTCAGCAAGTCACCGTTCATTACGAGGAAATCCTCTTTCATTTCATCCATCAACAACGAAAGCGGACCGGCTGTGCCCAATGATTTTGTCTCCAGAGAGTAGCGGATCTTCAGTCCATATCGTTGACCATCCTGGAAAAAAGCTTGAAACAACTGTGCCATATGGCCGACTGCCAGAACAACCTCATGAACGCCAAATCCTCTGAGCTGTTTCAGGATAATCTCCAAAATGGGGTAGTTCCCAACAGGTAGGAGAGGTTTAGGGATGACCGTCGTATAAGGCCGAAGGCGTGTACCCTTGCCTCCTGCTAAAATGACCGCTTTCATACGTGACCTCAGCAAACAAATTCGTTAGGTTTATAAAGATGAATATGCCGTGTGATGAAATCGACCGTGGCTTCGAGTCCTTTCTCAAATGAATAGGCAGGCGTCCATCCTGTTTTCTCAAGGGCCTTACGGTTATCGCAAATCAGCCGGTAAACTTCGCTCTTCTCCGGACGTAAACGCTGTTCGTCCAGGGTCACTGGTTTATCCACGCCCGTTAATTTCAAGATCTTTGTCGCCAGATCACCGATTTCGATTCCCAATCCTGTCCCTATATTGATAATCTCGCCAATTGCCTGCTCTGATTCCCCTACTTTGATAAACCCCATGATTGTATCCTTGACGAAGCTCAAATCGCGTACTGGATTGAGCGAGCCTAACCGGATTTCCGGTTGTGTCAGGGCTTGTGTGATAATTGTCGGAATAACGGCGCGGGCGGACTGGCGGGGACCGAAGGTATTAAACGGACGGATAATCGCCACCGGCAGGCCGAATGCCAGGTAATAGCTTTCCGCCAGTTTGTCTGCTCCGATTTTGGAGGCTGAATAGGGCGACTGACCTTGAAGAGGGTGTTTTTCATCGATTGGCGTATAGATTGCCGTCCCATAAGTCTCCGAAGTCGAGGTATGAACCATCCGTTCCACCTCGTACGTACGGGCTGCCTCCAGCACATTGCCAGTTCCTTCCACGTTCGTACGGACATAACTCATGGGTGCATGGTATGAATACGGGATGGCAATCAGCGCGGCCAGGTGAAAAACGACCTGGCTGCCCCTTATCTGGCGCGAGACAAATGCGGCATCCTCGATGTTCCCCGCAATAACTTTCAACGCACTTTTGGAATGGGGCGGAAGAAATTCTAAATTGCCCCAATCATTCCGCGAATTATAATGAATCATGGCAGTGACATCTCCCCCCAACTCCAGCAGCGTCTCACATAAATGGCTCCCAATGAACCCTCCCGCGCCAGTAACGAACACTTTCTTGCCTGTCCAGTTCATGCTATCTCATCCCTTTTTTTGATGTCCGGTAATCTCCACCGTCTTCGTAAACTACACAGCAAATGGTCTCCCTTGCCTAAATGCGATGGGGTTAATTTCTATTTCGCCTCAAATTTCTTCTCATGGAATAGTTTTGAGGTAGCTCCTTTTTTGTCCATGGCAACAGCATACGTGACGTGAATGCCTTTGGCCAAAGAAATGTTCGCTATTATTTCCCATCCGGATTTTCCCCATTTGGCCTGTTTCATTTCAGTGGCAACCCCGGGTCTATCGAAGCCTAATTTTGCATCACCAATGGACTTATCGTCCACATAGACAGTAACCTTTTTCACCGGGGAACCATCTTCCTCATCAGCCGCCCATCCCACGGCGCGAAAGGATTCGTTCTCATAGTTAACTGCATCGAAAGACCCCGTAGGAAGAGTATTGGGTTTAATGCCTGCCGGCTCTTGACTGCACGACGGAAGTAAAAAGGCACATATCAAGAAGATGGATAACCAAATTATAGCTCTTCTATCCATCGGTAGACCTCTTTTTGCATTATAGTATGGGGCTATCAAAATGTGAATTCTAAAGACCTGCCTGAACCCGGCGGATTGGCAAATTGAAATCAAGAAGTTAATTTTTCACTTTCACCATTTTCTTCAACCCGCTGGACTCATGAATTTCATTAAAACCAAAATCACGATAGATTGTAACCGCTGGTTTATTATCTTTTTTGACCACCAGTTCCACTTCGTCCAATCCCAGGTTTTCGAAAGCGAAGTTCAAGATCAAGCCCGTGGCTTCGCGGGCGATCCCCTTCCCTCTTGCCTCTTTTTCACCGATCATCAACCTCCCGAACTCCGCACGCTTTCCCTCCCAATCTATTTTGTAAATGGAAATCTGCCCGACAGGCTTCTTTAAATCCCGGATTTCTTCAATGATAAACAGATAATCATCATCACGTTGCGAATACTGGCTAAACCATTCCTCGTGTTGTTCGGATGAAACGATCTCTGAATGGAGAAACCATTTCCTGATGCGATCCTGGCTGCGCCAGGCGAGCGTCATCGGCAAATCGGATTCCTCGATCAAGCGGAGGCGAATCCGACCGTTCTCAATAGGAGAAATTTTCCGTTTTGTCACGAAAATCCCACTCATGTTATTTGCGATTCACAATTTCAATCAAGGCATCACAGACTCGCTGAACATCATGATACGTCAGACGTAAATGCATCGGTAGAGAAATGACTCGTTCGCTTGCTTCCATGGAATGAGGACAAGACCCATTTGCATAGCTGTACATTCTATAAAGGGTATTATCGCGATAATGGACCCCTGGATAGATTTTGGCGTCGTTCAGAGCAAGCATCACTTCGTCTCGGTTTTCTACGAGGATTTGATAAAGGTGACGTGAACACAAACATCCTGGAGCCACGGGAACTCGCTGGATTCTGGATTCACCCTGAAGGCGTTCATCATACCAGGCAGCAATTTGGCGGCGAAAGGCATTGTCCTGATCGAGATATTTGAGAGAGACGAGTCCAATAGCTGCCATGACTGAGTTTCCATGGTATTTGAATCCCTCGTGGACCACTTCGTAATACCATTTGTATGTCCCCTTGGCAAGGGTCCGGGAAAACGTATCTTTATCAATACCAAGCCAGGTCCATTTCCGCACTTCATTATCTAAGGCGACGTCACTGAAACAGATCATCCCTGAGTCGGCAGTGGGAAGATTCTTGACTGCCTGAAAGCTAAAAACGGAGACATCTGTTTCTCCACCAACATGGGCGCCGCGTAAACGCGTCCCCGACATATGGGAGGCATCAAGAATTAATTTTAGCTTATGCTGCCGACAGATGCCCGCAATCTCGTCCAACCGTCCCGTATTTCCACCCATTCCTACAAACATCATGGCTCGCGTTCGGGATGAAATTCTCTCTTTGACAGAGTTTGGATCCAGGCAGAGATATTCATCAATATCGGCAAATACGGGGTGAAGTTTTTCGTAAAGGATCGCATGATTCGTCGAGGCAAAGGTGAGAGGGGTGGTTATGATCTCGTCGCCCTCTTGCCATTTCCCCTCCTCTTTCAACAGACGAATGGCCAGGTGCAGTCCTGCAGTCGCAGAATTCAGAAAGTGCGCATTCGGAAGCCCCGTGTATTCTTTCCAGGCTTCTTCGAACTCCACAGTTTTAAAACCCAGTCCGGTCCACCCCTTCTCCAGACACTCTCGAATCTGGGTTAATGTCTCTTCCACTCTGAAAGTGGGAATGAAAAGATTGATAGGGTCCATCTGCTCAATCCTCCAACACCAGACATGAATTGATCCACACTCACCTGTCGCAACATCGCAAGCGCACTACTGCCGGATTAAAATAGATCGCTCATAGGCACTGATAACTTCAGGAGTTGGACCATCCAACATCACCCGCCCATGGTCCAGCCAGATGGTTCGTTCACAAAAGCTTGGCAGCACGTTCAAACTGTGAGTTGCAAATACTACGATACTTGCACGTTTCATTAAATGATCCATCCGCTTTCTCGCCTGCTGAATAAAAGCAGCGTCTCCGGCGGCCATCACCTCGTCCAAAAGAAGAATCTCGGGATCTACTGCCGTCGATGTAGCAAAAGCTAAACGGAGTAACATCCCTGAGGAATAACAGCGCACAGGCATATCAAGAAATTCACCCAGATTCGTGAATTCAGCAATCTCTTCTATTTTGTTTTCGATTTCTTTCGGCGATATTCCCAGTAACAGGGCGCGAGTTCGAATGTTGTCCCATCCCGTCGCCTCCATCTCAAATCCTGTGATAAATTCAAAGAGGGGGCACACATGCCCTTCGATCAAGGCTTCTCCTCCATTCTGCGGATAAATTCTCGCCATCACTTTCAAGAGGGTGCTCTTGCCAGCCCCGTTTGGACCGATCAGTCCCACTCTTTCACCATCTCGGATCGAGAGGGACACCGACTGCAAGGCATGAACAATTCTGGGCGTAGTCTTACGGGGACGCAGAAACTGGGCGACTGTTGACTTGATAGTCTTGGTCATTTCAGCATCCACAATGAACTTAACATTAATGTCATTAAGAAAAATGGAAGGCATTTCTGGAATCCCTTCTCATTAAAGCAAAAAAGCTATCCGCTGGCTCAATCGTTTAGTAAACATCCATGCAATCATCGATAACAGGATAATGAAAATAGCGACTGCGATATAATTGATGAATGTCGCGGGCTCAGACATCGTCAATGGGCGCCTAACGATCTCCAGGAGATGATAGAACGGGTTGAAATCGATGATCCAGTCGATACCCCGTTTGCGCAAGACTTCCGGCGGCCAGATAATGGGAGTAATGAAGAACATTACCTGTAAGCATACAGAAGCAATATGCGAAGCATCTCTGAATCGGGCGTTGAGATGAGAAAAAATCGCAATCATCAAGAAGGAAACGATGCTTAACAAAACAAATCCCAGGAGTGCCCACAGGGTTCCCAATCCGAACTGTACTGAATAAATGAATGCGATGACTAAGTATGCAGGAAGGCTTATAAGCATCGTTATAGTAATGCTTACAAGGAATCGAAAAATATATATATAGATTGGAAGGCCAATCTGTTTGATATATCCTTCCGATATGACAAAGGCATTCCCTCCCTCGACGATGGAGGAAGTTATGTATCCCCATGAAATGAGACCTATAGTCAAAAAAGGTAAGAATTCTTTTAATTCCTGACCAAGCAAGTTACCATACACGATGCCCACTGCAATAATCATAATTGCAAGATTGATGAAAATCCATCCAACGCCCACTGCTGATCGACGATACCTCATCCGGATATCCTGAAGTCCGATCCTTAACCAGATGGGCCACAAACGGGCCGCCTGAATGACTTCCTCGAATACCTTTCTATTGGTCGTCTGTTCCATCCTTTAAATCTTTCCAGAGAAGGTTCGTTTGCCAATTCTCATTGGGATTTTTTTTAGAGTCGACCCAACACCTCTCTCAGTTTTGTGCTTTTCGGTACGAAGGGAAAAATGCGTGCTTCTTGAAATAACGGAGGCGGCTTTCCCGAATGCGGTTCTCTATTTCAATTCCCTTTCCTGACAATGCATGAGGACTCAGGTGAAAAGCGCTGATCTCAGGAGAATAATAGGTATGCCATCCCGCCTTCTTGGTCCGGAAACAATAATCCACGTCCTCGTAATAGATGAAGTACCTTTCGTCCAGATAACCTACATCCTCTATGACGCGATCCCGAAGAAGCATGAAGGCCCCTGTGACCCAATCGCACCTCCCAGCTTTTTTATATCCCCACAGATGATATTTCCTCATTTTTCGGGGAAGAACCATTCTGTAAAATGTTGAGAAAAGAGTTGGAAAAGACCCTTTCGAATACTGAAGGGACCCGTCGCCATTTAGAAGTTTGCACCCGCATATCCCTATCTTTGGATTATTTCTCATGAAATCGATGATGGGAGCAAGAGAATCCGATTTAAGGGTGACATCAGGATTGATAAGGAGCCGAAATTCTCCGGAGCTCTTCTTCAAGCCCATATTTACAGCTTTTGCAAATCCAAGGTTTTCGGGGTTTTCAATGAGAGTGAGGTCGTGCTCGGATTGTTTGACAAGGTATTTTGTTCGATCTCTCGAATTGTTATCAATGACAAAAATTTCATGTTTGAGTTCATAAGCGGACTTGGCTATTGAGTTCAAACAGTCCAAAATATATTTCTCAGAGTTGTGTGTGACAATGATAACAGAAAAATCCATCGGTTAACCAGCCTTCACCCTGTGTTGGAGGAGAGATCGTTTGTCAAAGAGCGTTCTCAAATAGAGAGATGAAACTCTCTTCTTCCCTTGAACGGTCTTTCTTTTTTGAAAGGTGGATCCTATCTGTTTCAGGGCATCGATCTTTGACTGGAGAAATACCTTCCCATTCTTCTTGAAGATATGGTGTATAAAGGCTAAACAGTTGTACCCCAGGTGAAGGGGAAGATACTGAATCAGGAGTTCCAGAGGCATATTTTTAAAGAAAACAGACTCGAGGTTCCTCTGCCCGTAATAGAGAGTGAACTCATTATTTGTCCCCGCAGTCCCTCCAACGAGATGATAAACAACAGCAGTTGGAACATAGAGACATTGGAACCCTGCCAACTGCGCTCTGAAACTTAAGTCCACGTCCTCGTAAATACAAAAGAGGTCCTCGTCAAAATAGCCAATCTCATCCAGCATCGATTTCCGATAAAGGGCAGCCGCAGCGCTTGCGCCGAATACAAATTGCCGTTGGGGATATATGTTCCTGTTGCCATTTTTTCCTCTTTTGATGGCAACTCCGTACCGGGTATAACTATCTCCTGCTGTGTCAACATTGGCCCCGTTTGAGAGCCGAAGGATTTTGGGTGCGCAGAAGCCGATTTGCATCGATGAGCTCATTCCCTTTACCAGTTCTTCAATCCAATGCGGATCCGCTATGGCATCATTGTTCAATAACGCAATGAATTCGCCCTTCGCGGCCCTGATCCCTTCATTCGCAGCTCCGGAGAATCCCCTGTTCATCTCAAGCTGAACAATCTTGACTTCGGGAAAAGATGCTTTCACGAATTCAATGGATCGATCCGTAGAAGCGTTGTCAACAAGAATAACTTCAAGGTCTCGATAGGTTTGAAGTCTGAGGGATTCAAGGCATTTTGTTAGAAACTTTTTGCCGTTCCAGTTTGGAATAATGATAGAAACCATACTTATTTCAGGTTATTGGAGCTGATAGTAAATAGAGTCCCTAATAATTTTTAATTACTATTTTTCTCTTCAAAATCAATTTAAAAGGTTGGAGTATGATCAAACCCCTCCCCTTTTCCGGGGTAGATCATGGTGATTTGGATGCCCCCCCCGTGTATTTCCCAATGATTGTCATTATTCATAGCCAAACTGTTCATAGAAGTCAATAAATAATTTGCAAAACAATTACAGGAAAGAGATTTGAACCGAGATATTAAAGGCGGGGGGTCATGGCGATCGAGGCAAATGGCCGCTACCTCAGAAAAGGCTATAATCTCTTCCATTTTCTCTAAGATTTCATCTTTTGTAAGACCAAGAAGAACACCATTTATAAGGATATTCTCCCTGCCCGTAAGGTCAGGATGAAAACCTGCTCCAAGTTAAATTCTTGAAGCCTATATTCAATGAGCGCCTTGATCTCTTCCTTCACCCTAAAACAGAGGTAGAAAATTGTTTTTCAGGTAAATCCCCCTCCCCTTGCGGGAGGGGGCGAGGGGGAGGGGTAACCTTAAAGGTGAACTATTCACCCTCACCCTCACCCTCACCCTAACCCTCTCCCGTCAAGGGAGAGGGAACTATTTTGAAATTTCTAAATCGGGATTTGGGCTTGATATCAGGATGCCCTCTGACTCAACTGTTCTGTAAAATGGGGTTATTAGAGTGAATGTATCATTGATATCTTTCTCAGAATAAATGATTGGTGAAATAACGATGTCGTATTTTAAACCTAAATAAAAACATGTTTCGAATATATCCCTTTCAATATCCCAGTCAGTATTTTCAAGGGCAATTACAATATCAATATCTGATTCTTCATCAAAGTCTCCTCTTGCTTTAGAGCCAATAAGTTTCATCCAGAGCAATTTATATTTCTTTGATATCTCTTCCTTGAGGTCTGTAAGGGCATCCTTTTCATTTTTAAGCAGAGTCATCCCCATTTAAATCTCCGATGAGTGAGGCTAATAAGCTCACCCCTCTTTTGATTGGGAATACCCGGCAACAACCTCCACCGGTTTCCCTATCATCTTAACAGAGTGGCACTCTATCCATGCCGCCCTATCGCATATCATTTTCGGTTCTTTCTCATTTCAAGTTGACCCCCGGTGTCAATAGTGGACACGAAACGCTTTCTCAGGCTGAAGTCTTGCCCTACAAATCACCCGATGGGTGATTTGAAAACGCAGGCTGAAGCCTGCGGCTACAGGGTATTTCAAAAAGAATCGCTCAATTTAGATTTTAATTAAGGAAGGAATTTAAAAAAATTGGTCGGGGCGAGAGGATTTGAACCTCCGACACCTGACACCCCATGCCAGTGCGCTACCAGGCTGCGCTACGCCCCGATAAAAAGCTGGAATGGTGGAAGAATGGAATACTGGAATATTGGGTTTTCATCCCATCCATCCATCATTCCATAATTCCATTATTCCAACATGTTTTTAGTATATTCAATTTCATCATAAATGTCCAGACTGAAATTGAGCGGAACGGATTCCGCCCTCAACCTGCCTTCGCCGAAACGCCTGCCCTCCGCAAGGCTTCTGGAGGCGGGCTTCGTGCAGGCAGGTAAATGAGGGCGCTACGTATATTATAAAAATCTCCCCTATCCCCTCCTTGCCCTCCGGGTCAGCCACCGGCTCAGAGAGCCTCATGGCTCGGAGAGAGGCCCCACGGGCCGGCGGCTAAAGAGGGGAAATTCTTCCCTCAGGAAGGATTTCAGAAACCTCTTTCATCGATAATCACGGCAGTCCCTCTGGCTGCCACCAGCCACATCACCATATCATTATGCGTACTGAGAACCTGGTAGATCACATCCACTCCGATCACTCCATTTCCCCCCATCTCAATCGCCTCATCTTCAATCGACCGGATACAGAGGTCTCTTCCGCCCCTTACCTTCTCCTCCCAGGAGATGGACACGCCTCCGTTAAACCTCTTCAAATCCAGATCTTGAACCAAGCCAACTCCAAAAATATGTTCATGAGTCACTATGCCCAGTGTTCTCACAATTTTTCGATTGGCAAAATCGGAGGCATGAACCGTTATGATCTCTTTCCGCTTCTGCTCCTTCTCCAGAAATTTTTTTACCTCTTTCTTCCTCTTCTCCGTGCAGGCGGGACACATATCAGGGAGGCTTTGGCCCGACTCATGGACATAAGAACTACCACAAGCCGTACAACTGACAACCCAGTTCATAAATTCCTTCTCTTCCTGATCCGCCCGGAAATGATTAGCAGTCTTAATACTTACACCAGAAAGTCTGAGAATTTATCTCTAACTTTCTCTGAAATGTTTCCCAAAAATCTCCCCTCCCCTCGGCGGGAGGGGATGAAGGGAAGGGGGGACCCAATGGTCTCTATTTTGTCCACCCCCACCCTAACCCTCCCCCGTCGAAGGGGGAGGGGATTATTGGGAAATTTCAAATATCTTTGGATAGAATTAAACTGACATAATCATTGGAAAATCTCCCCCCTCCCTTAGAAAAAGGGAGGTCATGAGGGATTTTACAAATCGGTTTATGGTGTCTACTCCAGCAATCCTCGAATCCCTCTCAGTTCTTCCCGGACCGCCAGCAGCAGGTCGTGATCTTTGCCGCCCGATCTCTTCTCAACCAACCTCAGCTTTACCCTGTTGTTCTCTGCGCGCTCGAGGTCTCTGATCTTCTTTTTCGCTCCGGAGATGGTGAATCCTTCTTCATAGAGGAGTTTTCTGATTTTCAGGATGAGGTCCAGATCCTTTCTCCGGTAGAGGCGCTGGAGGGACCCTCCTTTATGGGGTTTGATCACTCTGAACTCCGACTCCCAGTAGCGGAGCACATGCGGCTTGATCCCCGTGATTCGGCTCACCTCTCCAATCCGGTAATAGAGCCTCTCCTGGGAGATGGGATATTCCTCTTCTTGCTTCCTCAGTAATCTGGTCACAGTCTTATCACCTCGCACTGCCAACCTCGCCATCCCCCCACAGGGATGGAAATGAACAAAGAGTGGCTCATGGGCGCCGGTTCACTCCGGACCATTTGAAGCCCCATTCCTGAGCACTCCCTCCGTTTGAACACGTCGGTAGGGAACGCATATATGCGTTCCCTACTCATTCAGGGGAGCACTCTATTCCGCCGGTGTCTCTTTTCGGTTGAGGCCGGCCTTCAACACCTGACTCGGTTTAAAGGTTAAAATCCGTCTCGGAGTGATTTCGATGTCATCCCCGGTCTGGGGGTTGCGGCCCCGCCTCGACCTCTTGTTCCGGATGACAAAATTCCCAAAACCCGAGATCTTGATCTTGTCATCGCGCTGGAGATGCTCCTTGATGATATCGAAGATGGACTCCACAATCTTGGCCACCTCTTTCTTAGAAAACCCGACCTTCTCGTAAATGGCCTCCACAATATCAACCTTCGTCATGGCCCTCATCCTCCTTTCTCCGAAGCCTTCATGCTTGAGTCTAAATCCGAAGCCCGAAATCCGAAAAAACGTTAGAGCGTCAGGCGCAGGTCGCAAGGGGTTTGAACTCCTTACCCCTAACGCCTTACATCTAACGAATAGAAAATGGGGTTTATCCTCTCAATTCGGCCTTAAAGATTTCCCTCAACCGGGAGATGACCTTCTCGTGATATTGGTTCACTTCATCGTCTGTCAGGGTCCGGTCATTGGCTTGATACCGGATGCGATAGGAGAGGCTCTTCTTCCCTTGAGGAACAGGCGCCCCCTGATAGACATCGAAGAGATTGACTTCGTCGATAAAAGGCTGCGGAAGCATCCGGATGGCCTCTTCCACTTTTTCCGCTTCAAGATGATCCTCAACCACGATGGAGAGGTCCCGGTGGACTGCGGGAAATTTCGGCAAGGGCCGGAATCTCCTTTCCTCTACGGCATAGTTCACCATCCGGCCGAAATCGATCTCGAAGAGATAGACCTTCCCGTGAATCTCATGATGGGCCAATACATGGGGATGGACTTCGCCCAGAACGCCCAGAACCTCTTTTCCGAGAAGGACCTTCGATGCCTTTCCGGGATGAAGATAGGGAACATCCTCAGCCCTGTCAAACTTTACCCCTTTGACCTGCAACCCTTCGAAGAGATCCTCGATGCAACCCTTGACATCGTAAAAATCGACCGGCCTGGTTAAAGAGGCCCAATGGGGATCCCCTTCCATTCCCATGGCCAGGCCTGTCAGATATTTAACCTCTCTTGGAAGTCGTTCCCCTTCAGCGGTCAGATAGACCCTTTTCAACTCGAAGATTCTGAGGTTGACATTCTTATAAGAGATATTATACCGGACGGTCTCCATCAAGCCCGGTATCAATGAGGTTCTCATCACGGAAGAATCCTCTGTCAGAGGGTTCAGGATGGGAAGGAACTTCCCCCTCGGATCGTCCGGAGAGAGGCCGAGCCCATTCAAAGAGCGGGGGGCCGTAAAGCTATAAGTGATCACCTCGTTGTAACCATGCTGGATGAGGTGATCTTTTGCCTTCTGCTCAAGGATCAACTCCCGGCTCATCTCTTCGGGAGAAGGAGGCCCCTTCGGAAGAGTGAGCGGGATCTTCTCATATCCATCCATGCGCGCCACCTCCTCAATCAGATCGATCTCCCTCTCGATATCGCCACGAAAGGAAGGGGGGGTTACGCTCAGGGTCGCTTCATCCTCTACACGGACATCCAGTTCCAGATCCTCCAGATAAACCCTGACCTGTTGGGCCGGGATCTCTGTCCCCAGGATCCGATTGGCGTTGAGGATGCTCAAACGGATCGGATTGGGCCGGATGGGATTCGGATAAGCATCCACCACGCCTTCAACGACCTTGCCTCCCGCCAGTTCGGCAATCAATGAGGCTGCGCGGTTGGCCGCATTCAGACATCCTCCGTAATCAATCCCCCTTCCGAACCGGTAGGAGGCTTCTGTCTCAAAACCGAGCCTTTTAGAAGTCCTTCGATTATTCATCGGATGGAAGTAGGCGCTCTCCAGAAGGACGGTCCGGGTCTCGGCCCTGATCTCCGAGTTGAGCCCTCCCATCACACCGGCAATGGCCACCGGTTTAACTCCATCGCAGATCATGAGCATCTCTTCATCAAGGACTCTCTTGACTCCGTCCAGTGTGGTAAACCCCTCGTCCTTCCGGGCTCTCCGGACCTCAATTCTCCCCTCCTCCAGCAGTTCAAAATCGAAAGCGTGGAGGGGCTGGCCATACTCCATCATCACATAGTTGGTCACATCGACGACTTGATTGATGGAGCGAATGCCTGCCTTCTCCAGCCGGTTTCGGATCCAGTGCGGAGAGGGGCCGATCTTCACCCCTTCGATCATGCGCGCCACATATCGGGGACAGAGGTCCGGGTCCAGAAGGGTCACGGACGTTTTTTGGTGAATCTCTTTTCCCGTGTCGGAAAGCGACAGGCCCGGATACTTCATCTTCTGATGTGTAAGAGCCGCAATCTCTCTTGCCACTCCGATCACACAGAGGCAATCCGGACGATTGGGTGTGATGCTGATATCGAGAATCGTATCCGTCAATCCGAGGGTCTCCCCCACGCTCACGCCCAGGGGGGCGTCGCGGTCGAGGATCATGATCCCGGTGGCATCCTGACCCAAACCCAGCTCGATCTCCGAACAGAGCATTCCCTCGGAAACCTCCCCTCTGATCTTCGACCTCTTGATCTCAAGGCCGCCGGGGAGTTTCGTTCCGACCAGGGCCAGCGGAACTCTCTGCCCTTCACGGATATTCGTGGCGCCGCAGACGATCGAAAATTTCTCTCCGGAGGTTTTCGCCTCGACCAGGGAAAGACGGTCCGCACTGGGGTGCCTCCGGATGGATTCAATCTCAGCCACAACGATCTTCTCAAATCCCTGGCCTGTTGGTGTGGCCGCTTCAACCTCTAACCCTCCCATGGTCAGAAGGTTGATTAACTCCTTCACCCCGTTAGAAATAATGTCCCGCTGCTCCCTCCGGGCCAGGCTCCGCCCCGGAAGGGCTTCTGCCCCGGAGGGAGGCCCTCCCTCTGGGGCGGAGCCTGGGCCGGCGGCTGTAGCGGGGTTAGATTTTAGAATAATTCCGGGGGGGGGTAATGCCCCGTTGGAATTTCTAACGGGGTGAACCCCCATCCGGATGTCCACGTAATCCCTGAGCCAGTTGAGACTAACCTTCATGCCCCTAAATCCTAAATCCGAATATCGAAATCTTCTATTCGTTAGGTGTAAGGCGTTAGGGGTAAGGAGTTTAAACCCCTTGCGACTTGCGCCTTACGCTCTCACGGACTTTCGAATTTCCTTCTCTCAGAATTGTCTAAGGAACCTCAGATCGTTTGTAAAGAAAAGGCGGATGTCGTTGATGCCATACTTCAGCATCGCAATCCGCTCGATCCCCATGCCAAAGGCAAAGCCGGTCACCTCTTCAGGGTCGTAGTCCACGAACCGGTAGACCGCCGGATCGACCATGCCGGAGCCTAAAATTTCGAGCCATCCCGTGTTTGAGCAGACCCCGCATCCCTTTCCCCCGCAAATAAAGCACTCGATGTCGATCTCCGCGCTCGGCTCCGTGAAGGGAAAGAAACTGGGACGGAACCTCAGTCTTGTCTCTCTTCCAAACATCTGGTGGACAAAGACGGTTAATACGCCTTTAAGGTCGGAAAACGTGATTCCCCTGTCCACCAGGAGGCCTTCGACCTGATGAAACATGGGAGAGTGTGTCGGATCCGAATCGCAACGGTAGACCGCTCCCGGACAGATCATGCGGACAGGCGGCCTCTTTTTTTCCATTGTCCTTACCTGGACAGGCGAGGTATGCGTTCTCAAAACCACATCCTCCGAAATAAAGAAGGTGGCCTGCATCTCCCTGGCGGGATGTCCCTTTGGAATGTTGAGGGCTTCAAAATTGTAATAGTCCAGTTCCACTTCCGGGCCTTCAACCACCTCAAAGCCCAGCCGCGAGAAGATATGGATGATCTCATCGAGGATTTGGGTGAGGGGATGCTTTCTTCCGGAAACCATCCTCCTGCCTGGAAGGGTCACATCGATCCTCTCCTTTTCAAGCGATTCCCTTCTCTCGTGTTCCTGGATATGGAGGAGACCTTCCTCAATCCTTGCCTCCAGATCCTCTTTGATCTCATTCGCCCTTCGGCCGATCTCTCTTCGCTCAGCTTCGGGAAGCGTTCCCAAACGCTTGAGTAGTTGGGTCAGGCTTCCCTTCCTCCCCAATATCCTGATCCGGATTTCGGAGATCTCCGGCTCCGTCTTGGCCAGAGAGAGGGCGGCCTGGCACTCCTCTCGAATCTTTTCCAGCTCTTCTTTCAACGATCTCTTCCTTTGAAGACCCACCTGAGGAACATAGATGGAAGATTGGAATATTGGAATGTTAGGTAAACCTATTTGGATTTCGTACTTCCCATTGTTCCATTATTCCACTATTCCATTGTTCCATTTTCTCTCTTTTTCTATTATTCCATCCTTCCAGTGGGTTTGGTTCACAGTTCATCGTTTAATGTTCGTTGTCCCAACGCCGGCTTTGGCCAGATCAACAATCTTCAAAAAGGCGCCGGGGTCGCTCACTGCCAGATCGGCCAATATCTTCCGGTCCAATTCGATATGGGCTTTCTTCAAGGCATCCATCAGACGGCTGTATGAAAGGCCGTGGATCCTTGCCGCTGCATTGATCCGGGTGATCCACAACCTCCTAAAATCCCTCTTCCTTGTCCTGCGGTCCCGATAAGCATAAGCAAGGGCACGATGGACAGCATCCACGGCTGTCCGATAGAGCCGGCTCCTTCCTCCCACATAGCCTTTGGCCATTTTTAGGACCTTTTTTCTTCTCGCTTTGGTCTTCGGTCCACCTTTTACCCGTGGCATCGTCGTTCATCCTCCTGAAATAAAGTAAGATCAATCATTTCCTTCAAACTCATTAGCCTTACAAATTGAATTCTGAGATTTTATCTCTAACATACAGAAAAATCCCAAAAAAATCTCCCCTCCCCTGGTGGAGGGGATGAAGGGGAGGGAGAATTTAGTTTCTTTCGTCCCCCCCCACCCTCACCCTCCCCCGTCAAAGGGGGAGGGATAATATTGGGGAAATTTCAAATATTTTTGCTTAAATATAGGGGAGCATTCTCTCGATCCCTTTCACATTTGTCTTGCTGACCATCTTGGGCCTTCTGAGGCCTCGCTTCCGGCTGGCCGACTTCTTTGTCAGGATATGCCTGGCAAACGCGCTCTTCGCCTTCACTTTTCCGGTCCCGGTCTTTTTAAATCGTTTTGCCGCTCCCCGGTTCGTCTTTAATTTTGGCACAGTGACCTCCTTTTGATATCAATCACAGTCTCATTAACTCCCCTCTGTCCCCCCTTAATTTAAGGGGGGATGAAGGGGGGTTACTCTTTCCCTTATGACAAGGGGAAGTGCGGAATTCAGAATTAAAAACTGATTGTTTATTTTACTCCGCAATCCGCATTCAGCATTCGGCAATTGAAGATTATGCTGGCTTCTGGCTCGGCAGGGGAGCCAGGATCATCACATAATTTCTGCCTTCAAACTTAGCAGGCTGTTCGATTTTACCCCATTCTTTCGCCTGTTCTGCCACCCGTGCCATCATCTGCTTTCCCAGGTCGGAATGGGCGATCTCCCTTCCCCTGAAGATGATGGTGACCTTAATCTTATTCCCCTCTTTTAAAAAACGCTCCATATGCCGGAGCTTAAACTGGAGGTCGTGTTCCTCTGTCTTGGACCTCAACTTCACTTCCTTGAGATGGACCACAGCCTGTTTCTTCTTCGCCCCGTGGGCCTTTTTGCTCTGCTGATATTTGAACTTCCCAAAGTCCATGATGCGGCAGACCGGCGGATCTGATTTCGGCGAAACCTCCACCAGGTCCAAATCGGCATTGACAGCCGCCCGAAGGGCCTCTACCAACGGCAAAATCCCCAACTGTTTTCCTTCAGAGTCGATCACCCTGACTTCCCTCGCCCGAATCTCGCGATTAACGCGTACATCCCTACTGATAAATCCCACCTCCTTCTATTTTAATTTTTGATTTTACTAAGGAGTCCATAATTGAGAAGACATACTCTTCTGAAAATCTCCCCCCTGCCTTCGCCGAAGCGCCTGCCCTCCGCAAGGCTTCTGGAGGCGGGGCTTCGCGCAGGCAGGTCGCCCCTCTTTACCAAAGAGGGGTAATTCCTCCCTTTGGTCTCCGACCCAGAGTGGTCTCCGACCCGGAGGGCAAAGGGAGGAAAGGGGAGTTACAAATTTGGATAATCCGATTCGACCAGGCGGATCAAGTCCTCCGCGCTCATTGAGCCGATCGTTTCGCCGCTCCGTTTACGTGGAGAGACAGTCTCCTCCTTCTCTTCCCGATCGCCTATCACCAGCATATAGGGAATCTTCTGAACCTGCGCCTCACGGACTTTAAATCCCAACTTCTCATTCCTGAAATCCCTTTCGACCCGGATCCCCTTCCGGATCAACTGGTGATATACCTTCTCCGCATAGGGGATATGCCGTTCCGTCACCGTCAGAAGGATGGCCTGGACAGGGGCGAGCCAGACAGGAAAAGCCCCGGCATAATGCTCGATCAGCACTCCGATAAACCTCTCCATGGCTCCGAGGATCACACGGTGGAGCATCACAGGCCGGTGCCGCTCTCCATCGCTTCCGATATAGGTGAGATCGAATCTCTCGGGCATGGCGAAGTCAGCCTGAATGGTGGCGCATTGCCACCTCCGGTTCAGGGCATCCTTGAGCTTCACATCGATCTTGGGACCATAAAAGGCTCCGTCCCCTTCGTTGATCTCAAAGGGAAGATTCTTCCCCTTGAGGGTATTGAACAAGGCCTCGGTCGCTTTCTCCCAGTCTTCATCGGTTCCAATGGACTTCTCCGGCCGGGTGGACAACTCCATCTCGTATTCGAAACCGAAAACCTTCATCACATCATCGACGAATTCAATGATCGCATAGATCTCATCGTTCAGTTGATCCGGGCGGCAGAGGATATGGGCATCGTCCTGAGTAAAACCTCTCACCCGAAGAAGCCCGTGGAGTTCCCCGGATTTTTCATGGCGATGGACCGTGCCTAATTCAAAGTAGCGAAGAGGAAGATCCCGATAGCTTCTGATCTGCGATTTATAGATCAACATATGAGCCAGGCAGTTCATGGGTTTAATTCCGTATTCCGCATCCTCCACCTTGGTGAAATACATCTTGTCCCGGTAGTTTTCAAAATGTCCGGATCGCTTCCACAGATCCAGTTTGAGAAGCTGGGGACCGATGACGATCTGATAGCCCCGCTTCAGATGTTCCTTTCTCTCAAAATCTTCCAGGGTCGTCCTGAGGAGGGCGCCCCTGGGATGATAGATTACCAGACCCGGACCGGCCTCCTCACTGAGGCTAAAAAGATCGAGTTCTCTTCCCAGCTTCCGGTGATCCCGTTTCCTGGCCTCCTCAAGCATATGCAGATAATCTTTCAACCCCTGAGCATCCGGGAACGCTGTTCCGTAAATCCGCTGAAGCACCTGATTCCGGGCATCTCCCCGCCAGTAGGTTCCTGATACATTTAAGAGCTTGAACGCCTTGATCTTCCCGGTTGAGGGAAGGTGGGGCCCCTCGCACAGATCTACGAAAGAACCGTGGCGATAGAGAGAGACACGATGAGGAAGGTCTTCGAGGTGCTCCACTTTATAATCTTCTCCCATCTTTTTAAATGTTAAGACGGCCTCCTCCTTTGAAACCTCATTTCGAATAAAGGGCTCATCCTTTTTGACGATCTCTTCCATTCTCTTTTCAATGGACTCGAGATCCTGGGGAGTAAAGGTCTTCTCATAATCGAAGTCGTAATAGTAACCGCTTTCCGTCGATGGACCAAAAGTGAGCTTCACAGAAGGGAAAAGTTCTTTCACCGCCTGCGCCATCACATGAGCGGCGGAATGGCGTAAAATCTCAAGCCCCTTTCTCGAATGGACGGAGATGAAAGAGATCGACGCATCTCTTTCCAGTGATTTCGAAAGGTCCACCAGGGCGCCGTCCATCTGAGCGGCTGCTGCCCCTTCATCGGCAAATTCGATGAGTTTCGTTCCTTTGGGTACGATTCTCTTTACACCATCGGGCAATGAGATTGTGATGCTCTCTTCCATTTCCGTCTGAATTGAAATTGAAGAGGCATCACCCACGAGCAAAATGAATGATGCCTCTTCAATTTTTTTGTCTTAAAAAGTCTTTTTTCTCAATAACTTATCTTCCACTTCTTAATAAACCCCGTTAGAAATTCCAGCGGGGCATTGAACCCCGCTACAGAGAAGCGGGGCATTATTTCTAACGGGGTAAACAGGTTAAAATGGTAGGCACGTGGGGATTTGAACCCCAGACTTCTACCGCGTCAAGGTAGCGCTCTCCCCCTGAGCTACGTGCCTAATAACCTCCTCCTTGCACTTCAACAACCATTCAAATTTCCCTGTATGTATAGCCGCTTTTTTGATTATTGTCAAGAAAATTATTAAGTTATCGCTCTATGCCTTGAATACCAGTTCCCCTTTCCTGTTATCCATGTCCACGATGATCGTATCCCCTTCCTTAAATTTGCCTTCCAATATTTTCATTGCCAGTCTATCCTGAACCTCCTTTTGAATCACACGCTTAAGTGGACGGGCGCCATAAGCAGGATCGAATCCTTCTTTTGCAAGAAATTCCTTTGCTTTTTCGGTCATCTTCAGGGCTATCCGCCTTTCGAGCAATCTCTTTTCAAGTTTTTTTGCCTGAATTTCAACGATTGCTTTAATCTCTTCCATTCCGAGACCATGGAAGATGATCAACTCATCAACCCGATTCAGAAATTCCGGTTTAAACTGGACCTTCACCGCTTCCATCACCCGCCGCCTCATCTCCTCATAATCTTTCTCTCCCAGATCCACGATCCACTGGCTTCCGATGTTGGAAGTCATGATCACCACCGTATTCTTAAAATCGACTGTCCTTCCGTGCCCATCGGTCAACCGCCCGTCATCGAGAATCTGAAGAAGAATGTTGAATACCTCCGCATGGGCTTTCTCAATTTCATCCATCAGGACAATGGAGTAAGGTCTTCTCCTGACCGCCTCCGTCAGAAATCCTCCTTCCTCATAGCCCACATATCCGGGCGGCGCTCCGATGAGCCGCGCCACGGAATGCTTCTCCATAAATTCGGACATGTCGATCCTGACCATGGCCTGCTCATCATCGAAGAGAAATTCGGCCAGGGCGCGGGCCAGCTCTGTCTTTCCCACACCGGTCGGCCCCATAAAAATGAAGGAGCCGATGGGCCGGTTGGGATCCTGCAACCCTGCCCTTGCCCTCCGCACTGCATTCGAGACGGCAACAATCGCATCCTCCTGGCCCACCACCCTCTGCCTCAGCCTCTCCTCCATGCGGATCAGTTTCTCCACTTCCCCTTCCAGCATCTTTGAGACAGGAATGCCCGTCCATTTGGAGACGACCTCAGCCACATCCTCTTCATCCACTTCCTCTTTGAGCATCTTTCCTGCCTTCTGAATCCCGGCAAGTCTCTCCTCTTCCTGTTTCTGCTCCTTTTCGAAGTGGGTCATCTCGCCATATTGCAACTCGGCCAGCTTCGAGTAGTCGGCCTCGCGCTCCGCCTCCTTCATCATCTGTTTCGTCTTCTCTATCTGTTCCTTGATCTGCCGAATTCGCGAAATGGCCTTCTTCTCGGTCTCCCACCTCAGTTTTTTCTCCTGGACATCGTTCTTCAGATCTGCCAGCTCCTCCTCAAGCTTCTTCAATCTCTCGACAGAGGCTTTATCCTTCTCTTTCTTCAGGGCCTGCCGCTCAATCTCAAGCTGCATCACCCTTCGCTGGACCTCGTCGATCTCCATGGGCACGCTGTCGATCTCGATTCTCAGCTTCGATGCCGCCTCATCGATCAGATCGACCGCCTTATCCGGAAGGAAGCGGTCCGAGATGTAACGGTGGGAGAGCATGGCGGCGGAAATGATGGCCGAGTCCTTGATCTTGACGCCGTGGTGGACCTCGTATCTCTCCTTCAATCCTCTTAAGATCGCAATCGTATCCTCTACCGAAGGCTGGGCCACAAAGATCGGCTGAAATCTCCTCTCAAGGGCGGCATCCTTCTCCACATACTTCCTGTATTCGTTGAGCGTGGTGGCGCCCACACACCGCAACTCCCCCCTTGCCAGGGCGGGCTTGAGCATATTGGAGGCATCGATCGCTCCTTCTGCGGCGCCGGCCCCCACCAGTGTATGGAGCTCATCAATGAAGAGGATGATATTGCCTGCGGCCGATGTGATTTCTTTTAGAACAGCCTTCAATCTCTCTTCGAACTCTCCTCGGAATTTCGCGCCGGCGATCAGGGCGCCCAGATCGAGCGCAACCAGTCTCTTGTTCTTCAGGGTCTCGGGGATATCGCCCTTGACGATTCTCTGGGCCAGCCCCTCGACAATCGCTGTCTTCCCCACTCCCGGCTCGCCGATCAGGACCGGATTATTCTTCGTCCTCCGTGAGAGAACCTGAACGACCCTCCGGATCTCATCGTCCCTCCCGATCACAGGATCGAGCTTTCCCTTTCTTGCCTCTTCTGTGAGGTCCCTGCTGTACCGCTTCAGGGCCTGATACTTCTCTTCCGGGTTCTGGTCGGTCACCCGGTGAGATCCACGGATCTCCTGCATCACCCTGAAGATGGCGTCCTTCGTCACCCCGTTTCTCTGGAGGATTTGCGAGGCCGCGCCCCCCTTTTCATCGGCAATGGCAATGAGGAGGTGCTCGGTGGAAAGATACTCATCCGTCAATCTCTCAGCCTCTTTCCAGGCCGCATTCAAGATCTCATTGAGCCGGCTCGAAAGGTAGGCCTGCCCTACTCCGGCCCCGGTCACCTTGGGAATGCGATTTAATTCCACTTCCAGTTGGGAGGCGATGAGATTCGGATTGGCCCCCAGTTTCTGGATGATGGGAATCACGATCCCCTCTTTTTGCATCAGAAGGGCGTACAGAAGCTGCTCCACATCGATCTGCTGATGGCTTCTCTGCTCAGCGACACCTTTGGCGGCCTGCAACGCCTCCTGAGCTTTTAAAGTCAATTTGTCTATATTCATTATGGTACCCCCCGCGACAATTTCAATTTAAAATAATCATCCCTCAGGGAATTTTCAAATAGAATCTACCTTTTCCACTTACATGGAAAATAGCCGCCTAAAATACTTCCTCTCCCCTTTGCGGGAGAGGATTGAGGTGAGGGGGGACTCATGCATCACCCCCACCCTTACCCTCCCCCGTCAAGGGGGAGGGTAATACTTAGTCATTCCCATCGTTCAACGTCCATTGTCCATAAGAACCTCTGATAGATGGACAAATTCATTTAGGGAAAGGGTTTCAGGCCTTCTTTGGGGGTCAATCCCTATCGCCTCCATTTTCTTCTCCGGCAAGGGAGGGAGAGAAAGGCCGGAGTGTTTCAGGGAATTGATCAGTGTTTTTCTCCGATGGCTAAAGCTTGCCTTCACCACTTTTTTGAACCAATCCTCATCCTCCGCTTTAACCATCAAATCATCTCTCCAGACGATTTGGACAACAGCGGATTCAACTTTGGGAGGAGGAAAGAAGGCAGAAGGTTTGATAAAAAATTGGATGGATGGATGGGAAACCATCTGGATAAAGATGGATAAGGCGCCATACCCTTTCACGCCGGGAGGGGAGATCATCCGTTCAACCACCTCCCTCTGCAACATCAGCGTCAGGCTGGAAAAGAACTTCCTTGATTCGATGAAACGAAAAAGCAGGGGGGTTGAAATCTGATAGGGAAGATTGGCCACGACTTTCAGAGGCTTTCCCGCCAGACGGAATAACGAGCCGAAATCAACCCTTAAGATATTTCCAAAAATGATCTTCACATTGGGGAGATCCGACATCTTCTTCCTCAAAATCTCAACCAGCTTTGAATCGATCTCAACAGCGATCACCTTTCCGGCCTTCTGGGCTAATGCAAGTGTCATCTCGCCGAGTCCCGGACCAACTTCCAGAACCACATCCTCCTTATGAACCCCGGCAGTCCGAATCACTTTATCTAAAATGTTTCGATCAACAAGAAAATGCTGACCGAGTCTCTTTCTGGGGGATAAGCCATATTCTTTGAGTTCTTGTCGGATGGATGACATTAAAGCAATCAAATATTTCACTAAAATATTTCTCCTCCCCTGGCGGGAGGAGATAATGAGGAGGGGGAAAACGTTTTCACCCTCACCCCAACCCTCTCCCGTCAAGGGAGAGGGAGCAATATCTTAAAGTGGTAAATTGGAAAAGGCATTGAGTGAATAAGGTGATCGAACACCCCGCTTCAAATATTCATATCCAACCACACCCACCATGGCTGCATTGTCCGTGCAGAAGGCAGGAGAGGGAATATGGACCCGTATCTTCTGTTTTGATGCTTCTTCTTCCATTCTTTGCCGGAGAACCCGATTGGCAGCTACCCCTCCTGAGAGAACCACCCTCTTCAAACCCTGGTGTTGGGCCGCCTGAAAAGTCTTTTTCACCAGGACATCAACAACTGCCTCCTGAAAACTGGAAACGATATTGCGGACCATCTCTTCCGGAAAACCTCCAGGCGGTGCGGGATGAGCCTTCACGAAATTGACTACTGCTGTCTTCACCCCGCTGAAACTGAAATCAAACGAATCCTTCCCGAGGGAGGCCCTTGGAAACCGGATCGCCTTTGGATTCCCTGTCATCGAAAGTTCATCAATGATCGGTCCGCCGGGATATCCCAGTCCCAGCAGTTTTGCGACTTTATCAAAAGCCTCTCCTGCCGCATCGTCTCGCGTCTGCCCTAATCTTATATATTTTCCGAACCCATCCACACGGAAGAGAGACGTGTGGCCCCCGGAAACCACCAGACCGATAAAAGGGAATCGCGGGGCTTTCTCCTCGAGAAAAATGGCCGAGAGGTGCGCTTCAATATGATTCACTCCTATGAGGGGCGCTCCTGAAGCAAAGGATAAGGATTTCGCAAATGAGAGGCCCACCAGGAGGGACCCCACAAGACCTGGCCCCTGAGTGACCGCAATACCATCGATCTCTTTCAGGGAGACCCCTGCCCGCTCCAGAGCCTCGTTGACCATGGGGACGATTGCTTCGATATGTTTTCTCGAAGCCAGCTCCGGAACGACTCCACCGTACTTCTGATGGACAGAGATCTGTGATGAGACCACATTGGAGAGGATTTTCCTTCCGTTCAGAACAACCGCCGCCCCGGTATCATCACACGACGTCTCAATCGCTAAAACTCGCATAAATTCTTTTGACTTTCTAATCTTTTATAGTGAACGACTTAAGTAATGTAACATTCTTACAGCTGTCATTCTGAGCGAAGTGAAGAATCACAAGACCGTGAGACCCTTCGTGAGTGCTCAGGGTGACAACTTTTTTAAGTCATTCACTATAGATAGTAAACCCCGTTAGAAAGTCTTCTTCTTTCTAACGGGGTAAAGATACCCCAAAAACAATGCGGATGCAAAAAGAAAATATGTTGGATTAAATCTCTTGAGAAGAAAGCAGCGGTGATTGGTCCTGCTGTTGAAGGCAAATATTATCCTATCCGAAGAAACCGGAATCGAGATGTTTGCTTTAGGCGTCGGCGTAGGTCAGGGCGATCTGACGGAAATCGTTTTTGACTTCGACGAAGGCATCCACGACGGCTGGATCAAACTGTGTCCCTCTGGCTTCGATGATGATTTCGACGGCTTTTTCATGGGGGAGTTGCGATTTGTAGATGCGCTTGCTCGTTATTGCGTCATAGGTATCAACCAGAGCCATGAGCCTGCCCGGCACTGGAATCTCCTCCCCCCTGAGGCCTTCCGGGTATCCGGACCCATCCCACCGTTCATGGTGGGTGTAAGCAATTTCCCGGGCAACGCGCAGAAAGGATATCTTTCCAAGCTTTCGTTCAGCGGCTAGTATGGTGTCGCGGCCATAGACCGTATGCTGTTTCATCTCTTCAAATTCCTGGTCGGTCAACTTCCCGGGTTTCAGTAAGATTCTGTCTGCAACCCCCACCTTGCCGATATCGTGGAGCGGAGCGGACTTCCATAAAAGGTCGATTGTCTCATCGTCCAGGAAGGCGCCAAATTCGGGGTGGTCCTTCAAATATTCAGCAAGGAGCCGGATATAGTTCTGCGTCCGTTTAATATGCTCGCCTGTATCCGGATCCCGCGTTTCTGTCAGGGAGGACATGCTTTCAATCGTCGCCTCCTGAACCATGGCAATCTCGCGCGTGCGCTCTTTAACCCGTTGCTCCTCACGCCAGAATCTGAAAAAGGTGAGGATGGAAAAGTTGGAAACCAGAACAAGCAGGATCACCACAGGTGAAATGAAAATACCTTCATTTCGAAAGATCCAGGCTGAAGCCTGCCAGACGGTCGCCCCGGCGATTCCAAGAAGGAGTGAGCTCCAACCCGCTCCTGTTCCTGCCAGAATCAACGCAGAAATGAAGCCGAAGACGATCACTCCCAGGGATTCCACGGCCGCTGCCCATTTCGGTCGAGAGATGAAATCTCTTTTGATGATATTATCGACAACGGTTGCGTGGACCTCCACCCCCGGAAAAACAGGATCAAAGGGGGTGGACTTGAGTTCTTTCAGGCCCGACGCAGAAGTTCCAATGAAAACGATCTTCCCCCGTATTTTCCCATCCGGGATGCGATTGGACAGGATGTCGGCTGCTGAAACGTAGTCAAAGGTCCTGCCTCTCCCGCGGAAGCGGATCGGAAGAGTCCCTTTTGAGCTCAGGGGGATCGTTGTTTGATTCAGATATAACGAGTTCCCACCATTCCTGTCTGTCTTCAGCACGACGTCGTTTACACCCCAGGCTTTCATCAGCGTGATTAATGCGAGACTGGGAAACATTTTTCCTTTGTGTTCGATGAACAGGGGCACGCGCCTCAGGATACCGTCTTTGTCCGGAGAAATATTGAAGAAACCGGAACCCGCTGCCGCCTGGGAGAACATCTTCAGATTACAGGATACACTGCGGGCACGGATGAACTGCGGAGAATCCTCCCCTTCCCTCCCGTGTCCCAGCCTGTTGACATGTAATGGATGAAGCAAGCAGCTTTCCCGGTCAGAATCTTCCTCGAAAAGGAATTGATAACCCAGTAGAACAGGCCCTCTTGAAAGAGCCTCTGCCAATATCCGATCATTATCCATGAGATTTTGGGGAATGCCCCTGAATCCGAGATCGACCCCGAAGTCGCGAAGAAACTCTTTCTTTATTGTGTGGATGGAAGCCCTGTCCTCTTCTGCGAAGAGCATATCGAGGCCAATGCTCAAAGCTCCATGATCTCTCAACTTATCTAACAGAATGGCAATCCGGTAGCGGGGCCAGGGCCACTGGCCGTGTTGCTGGAGGCTCTTTTCATCAATATCAACGATGACAGGAACAGAAGAAGGTTCCCCCTTGTTTGCCGAGAGCAGGAAGTCGTAAAATTGATAATGAAGAAAGTCGGTCAGAGAAGGATGGACAAGATTTAGAGAAAAGAGAAGGGCTGAGAAGAGGACACCGTAAAAAAGAATGGTCAGATTCTTTCTTCGGCCTCTTTTAACGCTCTTTTTCTCGCTCCTCCTGGGTGCCATGCATTTCAATCACAGGGATACAATGAGAGGGTGTGAGTTATCTGACAATGACTTCGACTCTCCGGTTACGGGGTTCAGGAACCTCATCTTTCGTGGGCACCAGCGGTCTTGCCTTGCCGTAAAATGAAACGAGAAGCGCGTTCGGCTTAATGCCGTTTGAAACGAGCAGTCCCCGGACGTGGTTTGCCCGCCTTGAAGAGAGCGCCGTGTTGTATCCCTCTGTTCCCACAAGATCGGTATGACCAACCACAAAGACTTCGCCGGACTTACGACTTTTGATAGTCCTCAGAACTTCAGCCATCAGAGCCTTCGATTCATGGGTGAGTTTCGCTGTATCGTGCTCAAAGTAGAAAAGGAATAAGATAAACCGGCTTGCCGGGTCCGGCTGCGCCGAGAGGAGATGGCCGAAGAGATCCCCCATCTCTTTCTCTTCTACGGGTCTGGGAACGGATGGCGGTTTACTGATATCTTCGACCTCGACTGCGTATCCTGGCTTGTCGAGTATCTGAGAGCCTCCCTTGGTCGCCACATGGACCGTTCCTACCTTGCCATCCGGGTCGGGGAGGAGCAGGATCAGGTCCCGGCTCGCCTGGGATGGAACAATGACATCCCGTTTTGCACTGCAACCGGTCAGGGCAAACCATAGAATCCATGCAATAAAAAGAATCTTCGGGAGTCTCATTCTTTTCGCCCTGCTTTCCGCATCAAGAAACGTTGTTAATTCTTCTCCTCTTCAACCTTCACAACGAATTTTGTTCCCCGGATGCCGATCGAAGCAGTCGGAGTCTCAAAATAGGCTGACTCCGGCGCAAGCTTCGAAATGAGTCCCGAAAGATAAGCGGCCGTTCCCTTGATCATCCTGAGAACGATTGAAAATTTACCCTGCTTTGGGACAAACATAAACTTATCGATAACTAAGACGCTTTCAGGCCCCAATGATAATAAGGTATCGTCACTAAAAACCACGCCCATGTATCCGTTAGGATCGGTGCGGAGTGTATCGTTCTCCCATATCTCCAGGCCCATGATTGCAGGTATTGTTTTTCCCTGTCTGACAACAGTCGCTGTTCCGATCACCTTCTGAACGGTTCCGACCTTCGGGGAAGCAAAGATTGCTGAAACCTCCCAGGTGACAGATAAAAGCAGGAATACCAAGACAGAAAAAAAGATCAATCTTCTTGGACCGATGAGGTTCATTTCAGACCTTCCCAAAAAAATTTGTATGTCCGACTTTTAAAAAGCAAAAATCAAGCCAAAACGGTTAATCCAAGATAATCCTATGACTTCAGAGAGTTAACGCAATTCTGCAGGTTTGAAACCCTAATGATGATCAAATTATTTCCAGACGGATGGCCAATATTGTTGTTGAAAAGTGGGGCTGATAAGGGGGGTTACCTTGAAAATACCTCCTCTCCCATGGAGATTGTGTCGTAAGTCCGTTCATGGTTCGAGAACCTCACTACGAACGGATTACGGGACTTTAAAAATCAATCACTTAGCCGTTCGTCCTGAGTGTGTCGAAGGGCGAATGGCTAATTACGACACAGTCTCCAATGGGGAGGGGAATTTGTCATATTTTCATGGTTCGTGGATGACGTATTCATCATGTAAAATTTATTTCAGAAACGGCGGGGGATCGACCGGCTTCGTTCATCGTTCATTGTTCATCGTTCATTATTCCCTCGTCTTCCCAGCCATATCTCCCGATCAATTTAACAAATCGGCAACCGCCCAGGTTTTCCTTCTTCATTCCCCCTTCGGTCTTCGTAATTCGAAAGAGGTCCTGAGCATCGGCGTCTCCCACCGGGATGACCAGCCTTCCTCCCATGGACAGCTGGTCATAGAAAGGTTGGGGAATATCCGGAGACCCGGCGGTAACGGTGATGGCGTCAAAAGGACTTTTCTCTGCCCATCCATAGGTGCCATCAAAGATCTTGATCTCCACATTGAAATATCCCAGTTCATAGAGCAACTTCCTGGCCCTGATGGCCAGGGAACGAATCCTTTCGACGGAAAAGACTTCCTGGGCCAGCTCGGCCAGGATGGCTGTCTGGTAACCCGAGCCTGCGCCGATCTCAAGAATTCTCTCCTTGCCCTTTAACTCCATGGCCTCGGTCATCAGGGCAACCATATAGGGTTGAGAAATGGTCTGCTTCTCTCCGATAGGAAGGGGATGGTCACTGTAAGCCTGGCTCTGGAGCGCCTCCTCGACAAAGAGATGGCGGGGAACCTTCTTTATAGCAGCAATCACCCGGGAATCCTTGATCCCCCGCGCCGCGATCTGCTCCTCCACCATCTTCAATCTCACTTTTGAAAAGTCGATCATTTCCTTAAATCCAAAAATGCCAAATGCCAAAGTTCAAATGCCAAATCAAACCTAAAGTTCAAATATTAAAATTCCTGATTTTATAACACTATAGCGGTTTGTAAAAGGCTCCATAAAATCCCTCCCCCCTCCCTTTGCCAAAGGGAGGAGAGATACTTCCCCCTTTGCAAAAAGGGGACCGAGGGGGATTTGGGTTTCCATATCCTGATCAGACTTCATTATTAAAACGTTAAATTGTTATCTGATTTTGAACTTTGACATTCATTTGACATTTGGATTTTGAAATTTGGATTTGTAATTCCTATTCTTCCTTTTCTGCTCTCTTTTTAAGTTCATTTAAAATATTTAGCGCCTCGAGAGGGGTCAATTGATCGGGATCGATCTTTTTCAATTCCGATCGGATGGGATCCGTCTGGGAAAAGAGGGATGGCTGAATCGGGATCCTGGGTTTTGAAGTTGCAACCTTCGACTTAGCAATTTTAGGCATGCCCATTGAATCAAACTCCCCCCTCTCAAGATTGGAGAGAATCTCCTTGGCCCGGTCAATTACCTTTGCGGGAAGGCCTGCCAGCCGGGCCACCTGAATCCCATAACTCCGGTTGGCTCCCCCTTCCACCACCTTCCTGAGAAAGATGATTTCCCCTCCCCATTCCTTCACCGCCATATTGTAATTCTTCACCCTCTCCTTGGTCAGGGCCAATTCCGTTAATTCGTGGTAGTGCGTCGCAAAGAGGGTCCTCGGCCTGAGAAGGGGATGATCATGGAGATGCTCTACCACGGCCCAGGCAATACTCAATCCGTCAAAAGTGCTTGTCCCCCTTCCGACCTCATCGAGAACGACGAAACTTCTTGAGGTGGCCTGCTGGAGGATGCGGGCGGTCTCCATCATCTCCACCATGAAGGTGCTCTGGCCCCGCATGATATTGTCCAGAGCGCCGATCCGGGTGAAGATCCGATCCACCAGTCCGATCCGGGCTTCGCTCGCAGGGACGAAACTTCCCATTTGCGCCATCAGGATGATGATCGCCACCTGTCTCAAATAGGTCGATTTGCCTGCCATATTCGGCCCGGTGATGATGAGGATCTGGTTTTCTTGATGATCGAGGATAGTATCATTGGGAACAAATCTCTCGGAAAGGAACATCCGCTCAAGAACCGGGTGCCTGCCATCCTGAATCACAATCTCTTCACCCTCGTCGATGATGGGCCGGCAATAATCGTTCCGGTCTGCCACTTCGGCCATGGAACATAAGACATCGATCACAGCAATACCGGAGGCTGTCTTCTGGAGCTTTGGCGTCTCCTCGGAAACCTTCATCTGTATCTCCTCAAAGAGCCTGTATTCGAGCTGGCAGATCGCCTCTTCTGCGCCCAGCACCCTGGTCTCGAACTCCTTTAGCTCCGGTGTTATGAACCGTTCGGCATTGACCAGTGTCTGTCTTCTGATGTAGTGGTCAGGGACGAGGTGGAGATTGCTCTTGGTCACTTCAATGTAATATCCGAAGACCTGATTGTAGCGAATCTTTAGAGAAGAGATCCCTGTCTTCTTTCTCTCACCGGCCTCTAATTGAACAATCCACTTCTTCCCTTCCCGGCCGATCTCCCTTAATTCATCCAGTTCTTTGTTGAAGTGGGATTTGATGATGCCCCCCTCTTTCACCGTGAGGGGAGGATTCTCAACGATGGAGGATTCCAGAAGCAGGAAAAGGCTTTCAAAACCTTCTATCTCCCCGGCAACTCCTTTAAGGAGCGAGGAGGTAAAGGCCTGGAGAAGGATTTTCAGATCGGGCAGGTGGCGGAGGGAATTTTTTAATCCGACGAGGTCCCGGGCATTGGCATGTCCGAGGAAGATCCGGGAGGCGAGCCTTTCAATATCCTGAATCCCTTTTAAAGGCTCCCTCACCCGTTTTCTCTCGATCTTCTTCTCCTTCAATTCGGAAATGCTCTCCAGCCGGCGTTCAATCTCCACGATATCCATCAGGGGATAATTCAGCCACTGTTTCAGTTTCCTGCTCCCCATGGCGGTCGCCGTTTCATCCAGCGCCCAGAAGAGAGACCCCTTCTTCCCCTGATCGAAGAGGGTATGAGTCATCTCCAGGTTTCGCTTCGTCACTTCGTCGATGATCATGAAGTCCTGAACCTGATAGAAGGTGATGGAGCGGATATGGGAAAGAGGCCTCTTCTGATTCTCTTCCGCATAAAGCAGAACCATCTCCGTAGCCATGGCCGCCAGAGGAAATTCACGGGGAATCGAATCCCCGCTGGCTTCATGGAGGGGATGGGAAGAGTCAAATTTCGAATCCTCCAGAAAATTGAACAGGCCATTTTCAAAGCTCTTTTTAAAGGCGGCAAAGCAGGGGTGTTCTTGAAAACGATGGAAGGTGAGAATCTCCTTCGGTTCATTCCGGAGCGCTTCGTTCAGGAAGGGTTCGAATCCTGAAACCTGGCAGGCTTTCAATTCGCCGGTGGAGATATCGAGAAAGGCAAGGCCGAAGACCTCCCCTTCCGCACAGAAACCCATGAGGTAATTATTCTCGCCGGCGCCCAGGTGGATGGAGTCCATGGTGAGGCCCGGTGTGAAGATCCTGACGACCTCCCGCTTCACAATCCCTTTGGCCAGTTTCGGATCCTCCACCTGGTCGCAGAGGGCGACCTTATGCCCCTTTTGAAGAAGTTTGGAAATATACGTTTCGGCTGTGAAGTGGGGAACCCCGCAGAGCGGGATGCTGTCTTTGTGTCCTTTGTCCCTCGAAGTCAATGCGATGCCTAATTCCTTCGAGGCCACCTGGGCGTCTTCAAAAAACATCTCATAGAAGTCGCCCATTCGGAAGAAGAGAATAGAATCGGGATACTGGCTCTTGATCTGCAGATACTGCTTAATCATCGGGGTTAAAGGTTTGGTGGCCATTTGAGAAGATAATCTAACAGATTTTTTTATCACGTGTCATGTGTTGGCATACTGGCCGATGAGCACGGCATAGGCGCCCCCGCCCCGGGCAACATTGACCACCTGATTTTGAGAAGCCCTGCCGATGACCGCTACGCCATACTTCGTTGGAACAAAACCAACCACCGTATAGAACGGCTCAATGGTCACTCTGCCTTCCGGATCGATGGCCGGGAATTCACTCACCGTGATATGCGCCAGCCTCTGAACGACAAAGAGCTCTCCATGCAGGGCTCCCTCAATCGCATTCTCCCATTCTCCCTCGCTAACGGATGGGCCGATGATCACCCGGTCTCCTCCATAGGACCGATTTGGCTTGATCACAAGGATATCCTGGTTGCGGCGAACCCATTCTAGTAAATCAATGGGCTGTCCTTCGGGGTCTGTGGTTCGACAATCACGGAGCAGGCGTGTCCAAAGCACGTGCCGACGGAAATAGCGCCGCTCATCGGCCGTGAAATACTTTAAGGTGAACTGCGGGTCCGTGAGGATCTCCATGGAGCTTTTGTGGTCAAAGTCTCCTGCGATGGAAGAGATGATCCGGTTCTCCCGGAACAGAATTTTAAAAGGCCGGGTATCCAATCCTTCTTCCTTCTCCATGTCAAGAAGATCACGGACTTCATATCCCCGGTAGGCAATCGTGATGGGGGAGTCTTCGTACATGACTTCCCCATTTTTGACATAGAGTTCATTCGCATCGGCATAAACGATCTTAATCCCGTGCATCTCGCGGTAATGCTCGACCAGGGCGGGAAACTCCAGAGGCCCATCGCCTGCGTATTTGGGATCAATGAGGCAAATGGCGCCACCGGGCCGCCCAATGGCCTCCAGGTGATCTTGGATTTCCTGGAGGAACGTCTCCCGCAAGTCCAGGCTGCAATCCAGATGCAGGTTTGGAATGGCCTCCCGGACAACAGGGAGGATCACATCAGCCACTAATCGCTCGCAGCTCGGCCCGATGTGAATCCCGCCCACACTGCTCAAGTTGGGTTCAATAATGTGCAGGGTGTCCTTCCACATCGGGCTGGTAAAGTCTACCGTCGCATCGAGTCGTCCTAAGATGGGATTGTTCTCCCGCTGGCCGGGTCCCCAAATATCCCACAACCACCTTTCTTCCTCAGGCATAAGGGGAACGACTTCACGGACCGCAAAGTCCTGGAGATAAAGGTCAGGAAGGCGTTTGAAGGCGTTGAGCAGCACAAGCGAAACAATGTGACAATAGGCGATTTGATCGGGCATTGCGCCGGTTGGCCTCAACATGATATGGATCACTTCCTCTAAGCCATCCCGGCAATAGATCAACTGCCGTTTACGCGCCTCCTCGGAAACACGAACGCTCAGCTCTTGCAATGTCCTGGCTGAAAGATTGTAGAAAACACCCCGTATCCGGCTATCGAGGCCAAAGCCTCGCAGCCCGTGCTCCTCAGTCGGAGTAAGAACGCTCGCCATTCACTCCTCCTTTGCTCAGAGAACAAAAGTGTCAGTGTCAGTGTCGGCAAGGGTCAGGGTTAGGATGCCAGTTTGGTCAATGGGTTAAGGTGACGGTTTTAAGAAACTGTACCTGACCCTAACACCTAACCGAAACCGGCTTCCTTGCCTTAACCCTTACCCTAATCCATTTTCATGGTTCGAGGGCGCCTTCCGGGCAAATGGAGGTAGGTTTTTTACGGAGAGAGAGGCGCCACATCGAGACCCAAGGTTTCGGGGTATCCCAGCATGATATTCATATTTTGAATGGCTTCACCGGAAGCCCCCTTCACCAGGTTATCAATGGCTGTGACAATAACGGCCCGTCCATCGACCTCACCCACCACTGCGCCGATATCGCAGAAATTGGACCCTCTGACATCTTTGGTGTTGGGGAGTTTGCCTTTCGGAAAAATCCGGACAAAGGGCTCCCCGTCATAATATTCCTGAAAAGCATTTAAAAGCTCTTCGGTATTCATCTTTTTTATTAAATGGACATAGAGGGTCGTCAGAATTCCCCTGTCCATCGGAATGAGGTGGGGGACAAAGGTGACCGTAATCTTTTTTTGAGCAAGAAGGCTCAACTCCTGCTCAATTTCCGGGGTGTGCCGGTGTGCAAAAATCTTATAGGCTTTCACTCCTTCGTTCACCTCGCAGAAGAGCGATTCGAGAACCACATCCCGGCCTGCGCCGCTGACGCCCGATTTGGAATCGACAATGATGCCCTCAGGAGAGATGAGTCCTTTCTTGAGCAAGGGAATTAAACCGATCAAGGCGCCTGTCGGGTAGCAGCCCGGATTTCCAACAATCTTTGCGCCCCTGATCTTATCCCGATGGAGCTCCGGGAGTCCATAGACGGATTCGCTAAGAAGATCCGGAGCCGTATGCTTCTGGTACCAGCGTTCATATACCTCAGGGTCTTTCAACCGGAAATCGGCGCTCAGATCGACCACTCTCTTGCCTGACCGGTAAAATAGGGGGACCTTCTCCATGGCGGTCTTATGGGGGACTGCCGAAAAGATAAAGTCCGCTTTTTTTGAAATCTGTTCCACAGCCAGCTCTTCGCACTTTAACTGGAACCGTTTTGTCAGGGACGGAAAAACCTGGCTGATCGGAACCCCGGCATACTTTTGTGAGGTCAGCGCCGTCACCTCCACCCCGGGATGATGGAGGAGGAGCCGGAGCAGTTCGACTCCCGTATAACCTGTCGCCCCAATAATACCCACTCGTGTTTTCATGGATCTTCCTTTCGTAACAATTTAGCTGTTTGAAAAAGGCCTGTAAAATCCCTCCCCTGCCTTCGCCGAAGCGGCTTCGCGCAGGCAGGCCACCTCCCTTTGCCCTCCGGGCCAGAGGCCCTATGGGCCGGCGGCCAAAGGGAGGAAAAGGAATTTCCCCCTTTTGCCCCCCAGGTCAGAGACCGCTCTGGGTCGGAGACCAAAGGGGGATGAAGGGGGATTAGATATTTTTTCTCAAAGCACTAAAGTGATACTTCCTTTCCTATGTCCCTGAAGAGATTTCCTCTAAAAAAGCAACTGCATTGAGAATCTTTATATCCCGGTATCCACCTAACTTCAACAGATGAATATCTCCTGTAATAATATAATTCGCTCCAGCTTCCACGGCGCATTCCAGGATTCTATTGTCCTCAGCATCTTCTGAAACAATGCCGAGTGTCTTTGAAGGATTCACGAAATCTGAAATGCCGATAAGTTCCGTGAGGATGACCTGGACTGCCTCAGGAGAGTAGTCAAACTTTGGCCTTCGCAATACCCCTTTGAGTTCTTCCAGAATGGGTTCTGATAGGCACAGTTGAATATCCCTACGGATGGTTTTCTCCAGAATCTGTCTGGGTTTGCCCCCGAAATGAATGGCCGAGATCAGAACATTCGTATCCAAAACGACTCTGAGCACTATCCCTTCTTCTCTCTGCGGTAGGCTGCAATTTCAGACTCGATATCGGATTCCACAATCCCCTGTTTGGCAACTTTCGTTTTGCCTAGGTTAAACACTTGCCTCCAAAGATGCCTTCGCTCAATGTAGCCTCTGGCTGCTTCCCGAATGAGTTCGGAACGCGACCGAGATTCCTCCCGTGCCACCTGATCGATTTGCTTCAGGAGCTCATTGTTGAAAGAGATATTCACCGTACTGGACTTCATCGTCTTACCTCCTGTCAATAACAATATACATACAATCTTTGTATATTGTCAAGAGGTCATCATGAGAGCTCTGAAAAATTGGAGAGGTTAGTGGGTGCTCTTCCTTTTGGGAGCTTACCTGCCTGCCGCAGGCAGAGGGGAAACTAAATTTATGGGATGAAGGATGTTACTTTCTGGGTCAATCTCTTCCTTTCTTTCTCTTTTTTCCTCCCCGCACTGAGCAGATAACGTTTTCGTTGCAAAAGAAGCCTGAAAAGTTTGACCGTTAGTCTTTTGCAACATGTTATACGCCGTTGGTCACCAACGTTAAAAATTTTCTGCGAAATTAAAAACGGGCACTTCAAGTATTTTGACAGGCTTAAACTTGTCTTTCGCAAACTTCAATAACTCATCAGTAACATCGGGAGAATAGGTCTTCTCTCCACATCGTTCACAGACCTCAGCGGGGACATGTTCAACAAGAAAAAGCCTATCTTCCTCTTCGTAACTGAAAGTGACCAACATTTTCTTTGTTTCACCGCCACAAAAAACACATTTCATTCCTTTTTCCTCCTAATTCTATAATCTATCCATTCGGTCTCATCCGGGTCATATGCCGTAATAATAACAACTGTCGGAGGAAGTGAAAGCTGAACATGAAGATGCCGACCAGATTTCGTCCTCCCATAGATAAGGCAGCTTGGAAAATACTTGTCATCAGGGTATTCTTCGATAATCTCTCCGGCTAATACCGTATCTTCAATCTCAACTCGATCAATGGACCTTTTGATCATTCTTTTCACAGCATGATCAGAAAAGTGATATTCTCCACTGCCTATTTTAACCCTAATTCTCTCTATTTCCATGCTTTTCTCTTAACATATTATTCTGGTGACCAATGAGCGCCTAACTTGGGTATTACCGAACAGGTTCGGATATACCCATAAATTTGGGGTGATATCCGAAGTATTGCGGATATCCCGAATCTGGAAGAAAAGCCAGTATCCCCATCCCCCTGACAAATTTTGCCCTTTATTATTAAAGAGTGTATTAAAATTTGTGTAAAGAAGTCAAGAATTTCTGATCATTGCTCCGGTTAATATTAAAATGAAAACCCTGTGGGGCAGGAGGAGAAATTATTGGGGTAGGAGTAAAACCTGGAACGAAATAGTTGTGATAAATATGAGAACATAAAAGGGAGGCGTGATGGCCTCCCTTTTATCTAAATCCATGTGGTCATAAAATTATCGTTTGGAGTATTGGGGTCTTCGCCTGGCTCCCCTTAACCCGTATTTCTTACGCTCTTTGATCCTTGAATCCCTTGTCAAAAGGCCGCCCTTTTTCAGGGCATCCTTGAACTCCGAATTGACCTGGAGCAGGGCTTTCGAAATCCCATGACGGACGGCCTCGGATTGACCGGAAATCCCTCCTCCATGGACATTGGCTTTCACATCGAATTGGTTACGGGTTCCTGTCAGATCGAAGGGCTGCATGATGACCATCTCGCAGGTCTCCCGTCCGAAATATTCCTTCAGGGCCCTTTCGTTGACCACGAACTTCCCCTCGCCCGGCTCCAGCCATATCCTGGCAATCGATGTCTTTCTCTTTCCTGTTGCATAAATGGGTTCTGCCACTTTTTTCTCCTTATCTACGAAATATACGAAGCTTCAAATTTCAAGTGGAACGGGTTTCTGGGCTTCGTGGGGATGTTTGGCCCCGGCATAGATCTTCAATTTCTGGATCACCTGCCGGCCCAGGCTGTTTTTAGGCAGCATCCCCTTCACCGCGATCCGGATCATCTCGGTGGGCTTCTTGGCCAATAATTTTTCAGCGTTCATCTCTCTAATGCCTCCCGGATAGCCCGTATGATGATAGTAGATCTTGTCTTTCAACTTCTTTCCGGTCAGCGCCACCTTACCGGCATTGACGACAATGACGAAATCGCCTGTGTCCACATGGGGGGTATAGATAGGTTTATTCTTGCCTCTTAATATCTTTGCCAGTTCGGAGGCCAATCTTCCCAGCACCTTTCCTTCGGCATCCACGAGATACCACTGATGTTCCACTTCCTCTTTTTTAGCCTGATACGTCTTCATAGAATCACCTTAAATAGGAAATTTAAGATATTATAATAATAACTGTCAAGGATTTATCTTTCCCCTCACCCTTACCCTCACCCTTCCCCTCTCCCCTGCCTTCGCCGAAGCGGCTTCGCGCAGGCAGGCGCAAGGGGAGAGGAATAAGAGATCAGCGTTTCTTTTTCCGTGTGAATTGTTTGTCCCAGAATAAAACGACCGGGCTGGCCACATAGATCGTTGAATAGGTTCCGGAAATCAACCCTACGATGAGCGTAAGGGCAAAATCATGGATGACCGGACCTCCGAAGAAGAAGAGAATAAGCACCACCATCATGACCGTTCCTGAGGTGAGAATAGTTCGACCAAGGGTTTCGTTGATGCTTGTATTGAAGACGGTCTCAAGGTTCTCTTTCCTCATCTTCTTGATATTCTCCCGAACCCGGTCAAAGATGACGATGGTATCATTAATCGAGAATCCGATGATCGTCAGGATCACCGCCATCAGAGGCAAGGAATACTCGAGATCGGCGATCGATATGGCTCCGTAAGTGATGATGATGTCGTGGACCAGGGCCGCGATCCCTCCCAATCCGAAAGAGATCTGCTTGAATCTCCAGGCGACAAAGACGAGTATGGCGACAAAGGAGAGACATACTGCCCAGAGCGCCTTAGTCTTCAAATCCTTCCCCACTTTTGGGCCGACCACCTCCACCCTGCGGATCTCCAGATCCTTCCCCTTGAATCGCTCCTGAAGGGAATCCTGAATGGCCTTTGACATCTTCTCGAGATCCTCTCCGCCCTTTTCAACCCGGATCAAAAATTCATTCTCCCCTCCGAACTTTTGAACCATCGCATCCTTCGATCCCATCGTTTCCAGGGCGTTACGAATATCGGAGATATCCACTGTCTGAGAAAACCGGATCTGGATCAATACGCCCCCTGCAAAATCGACCCCGTATCTCAATCCGCCGTGCAGAAAGATGGACCCCAGGCTCAAGAAAATGGCGAATGCCGAAACCCAGACCGTAAATTTTTTCTTTCCGATAAAGTCAAAATGTGTTCCTGGTCTAATCAACTCCATAGAAGTGACTCACTCAAATGCTCAACCGCTTGACATTCACCTTAAGGGTGAGAAAATCGAAGATCCATCTGGTCACATAAACAGCCGTGAAGATATTGGCTAAAAGCCCGATGCACAAAGTGACGGCAAATCCCCTCACCGGACCCGTGCCGAATTGATAGAGGAAGAGGGCGGCGATCAACGTGGTCAAATTCGAGTCCAAAATGGTGATGAAGGCCCGTCGATACCCCTCATCGATGGCGGCCCGGACCGTCTTCCCCCACCTCAACTCCTCCTTGATCCTTTCGTGAATTAAAATGTTGGCATCCACCGCCATTCCGATCGAAAGGACAAGGCCCGCAATCCCTGGAAGGGTGAGCGTGGCTCGAAAAATCGCAAGCGTTCCCATCACAAAGACGATATTGAGGATCAGAGCAATATCAGCAACAACGCCCGAGGCGCGATAATAGAATACCATAAAGCATGCGATTAGGGCGGCGCTGATCAGGGTGGAGATAATTCCTTTCCGGATGGAGTCCTGTCCCAGCGACGGCCCCACGCTTCTCTGCTCGATGATCTTGACCGGTGCGGGCAAGGCGCCTGCCCTGAGCACAATGGCCAGATCTCCTGCTTCCTTCATATCGAAACGGCCGGTAATCTGAGCCCTTCCCCCGGCAATCCTCTCCTGAATGACCGGAGCGGAATAGACATTGTCATCGAGGATGATGGCCAATCTCCTCTTCACATTGGCTCCGGTAATCTGCTCGAAGAGCTTGGCCCCGATATCATCAAATTCCAGGGCCACATAGGGCTCATTGAATTGGGTCTCGATGGCCACCCGGGCATCTTTTAATACCTCGCCAGTCATCAGGGTCTTTTCTTTCAGAAGAAAGGGAGTCCTTTTCACTCCCCCTGTTTTTGGATCAACAAACCTTTGATAGAGGATGATGCTGCTCTCGGGAAGATTCCCTTTCAATGCCTCATCAAGATTCCCCTCTTCATCCACCAGTTTAAATTCCAGCAAGGCGGTCCGGCCGATGAGGTCGATGGCCCTCTGGGGATCTTTAATCCCGGGGAGTTGAATCAAAATGCGGTCTGTTCCCTGGAGGGTGATTTCGGGTTCGGCCACGCCGAACTGATCGATCCGGTTCCGGATGGTCTCCAGGGCCTGATCGATGGCGCTCTTTCTCACTTGATCGGCCTGCCTGCTGTCCAGGACAAGCGCAACCCTCCATATCCCTTTATCAAGGGGGGTCGAGGAAAGCTCCTGCATGACAGCATAACGCTGGCTCAGGATCTTTTCCCATTTACCCTTATCGCCCGAAACCTCAAGAACGATCTGATTGCTCTTCTCCCTCTCCAGTTTTCCGACGGGGATTCCCTTGTCTCGCAGATCATCCCTCAGATTATTCTTGACCCTCTCCACATAACTCTCGACCGCCTTCTCCGCCTCCACCTCGAGGATGAGATGCATCCCACCCTGCAGGTCGAGGCCGAGGTGAACCTTTTCTGTGGGGATGATTTTATAAAACCAGGCAGGCAACTCGGGAGTGATAGTCGGCAAAAAGAGGAGAACCGCAAAAACCGTCGTCCCCGCATAAATAATCAATCGCCACTTCAGGTTTCTCAGCATACGTTACAAACCCTCACAAAATGAAACCAAGGATTTTGGAACCCTTGGATTTCAGAAACATAGCCTATCATGCGATATTTTTCAAGAGTAAATTTAATAAAAAGGTAACCCCTCAGTTAAAGAGACAGAAAAGGGTCGGGAGGTTCTTCCGGAGAACCTTCCGACCCTATCGGGTCAAATATCACCCCAAAACCGAGAAGGTGTGAAAAAATTACATTTCCAGAATCGGCATTGTTCCGGCCTACAGGGTTGGGGGGATTGGAGAAGCTTTAGGGCGGAACCTCTAATATTAAACTACGTTGCCTAAACCTGGGTCATACCGCTATCTTACTGAAAACGAAGGTTACCCGTAACATCTAATGACCCGCCTTCTAAAGCTTGGACAAGACCCACAACCCTGTGGGCCGAGGCACAGGGCGCCAATTTTTTCACACCTGAGGGGTTACATAAAATGGCCCAAGGCAAATTCACTTGGGCCTGGAACCTTTCCCGGACCGGGTCTTACTTCATATCGCTCCATTTCCCGTATTTCTCCCTTAAAATGCGATGGAGGATCTTTCCGGTCGGGGTCATGGGCATCTCTTCGTCCTTGATGAAATCGACCGACTTGGGAATTTTGTATCCTGCGATCTTTCCCCGGCAGTGGTCAACCAGTTCTTTCTCCGTCACCGTCTTTCCTTGATGGACGGTGACAATCGCCTTAATCGCCTCGCCCCATTTCTCATGGGGAATCCCGATGACAGCCACATATTTGACGGCAGGATGGGAACCCAGCAAATTCTCCACCTCTGAAGGAAAGACATTTTCTCCGCCGGTAATGATCATATTTGCTTTTCGATCGACCAGGGTAAAATAACCGTCCTCATCCTGGCAGGCCATATCCCCTGCCGTAAACCACTCCCCTTTGAAGACCGTTTTTGTCTTCTCGGGGTCCTTCCAGTACTCTTTGAAAACATGAGGCGTCCTCGAATAAAGCTCTCCCACCTGTCCTCTCTCGACCTCCTTGCCATTTTCATCAAGAATTTTAATCCGGTCTGTCCCCCAGATCTCCCTTCCAATGGAGCCCAGCTTCTTAAACTGTTCCTCGGGTCGAAGCAGGGTCACCAATCCGGCTTCCGTTGAGCCATAAGCCTCCCAGAGCTCTGCATTCTTGAAATAATCCATAATGGCGACCTTTGTGTCTTTTCGCGCAGGTGCTGAGGAGATGAGAAGCTGCCGGATGGATCTGACATCGATGTTCTTCTTCACCTCATCCGGAAGGGAGAGCATCATGATGTAATGGGTAGGGACAAGAGAGGTAAAGGTGATCTTCTCCCTTTCGATCGTCTTCAACAGATCGATGGGGTCGAAACTGATCATATTGTAGACAAAAACCCTTCCCGTCACATAAGTGTAGGTAAAAGAATAGTAGATGGAATTGATATGGCACATGGGCATAACCAGCATGACACAATCATCCGGTCTTAAGCCCATATTGATTCCGTTTAAGATATACTGCGATAGATTCCCTTCGTGGGTCCTGACAACCCCTTTCGGTTTGCCGGTCGTCCCTGAGGTATACATAATGTTCCACATATCCTCTGCATCAACCACCACATCCGGCTCTTCAGGGGAAGCCTTTGCAAGAAGCGATTCATAAGACTGGTATCCGTCCGGCGTCTGACCATCTCCAAAGTAGATATAATTTGCGGGCGGTATATTGGGAAGGTTATTGCGAATGGAGTTCACAACAGAAACAAACTCTTTTGCAACGATGAAGGCCTTCGAATCGGAGTGCTTCACCACGTATTCGATTTCAGGGGGAGCAAGCCGGAACATGACCGGAACAGTCACCTGTCCTCCTTTGGAGGAACCCGCATAGAATTCCAGCCACTCCACACAGTTATAGGCCAGGATGGCGAAGCGCTCTCCTTTCTTTACGCCCAGTTTATTCAAAGCGTTGGCAAACCGGCAACTTCGATCATTCCACTCCTTAAATGTCATTTTTCGAAACTTATCGGCCGCACCGGGCTTATCCGGATTTTGCATGGCCATCATCTTCAGAACCGTTCCTGCTGTCATCCATTTGCTGACCGTCATAATATCCTCCTTTAGGTTCCCTGCTCCTGAAAACATGAGGAATAGGGAGACTTTTATTGCTTGTGATAATTTTTACATTCTTTATCATCATTATATTATTTTGTCAAGTATCAATTTTTTCTCTAAAATTACAATAAGTTATCGACGAGAGCTTCTAAAATTGTCCTTACATTGGTGCCATCGATAGAAAAATTCATAACCCCACCTCGCCTCCCCTTATAACTCCCCTTCCCCCTCTTACCTTAAGAGGGGGAAGATGGATGGGGGCGTTAGATTGGGAGGTAGGGAGGGGTTAAAGCTTTTCTTTCGCTCTGTCTGCGATCACTGTCACCGATGAAGTGAAGATATGGAGCAGCTTGGAATGCGGGATGTAAACAAACCAGACAAGGCATGGGATGACATGGGCGTACCAGAGAAAATGAGGATTGAGGTGGATCCCTTTCATGAAAAAGGATAAGAAGTATCCGAAGAAGGATATCCAGTTGTTAGCGCTAACGGGCGTGAAGTTAGCCATGTAGACTTGATTAGCCACGACCTCAGGGTGAGCAATTCGATATCCCTCGATGAAAAACCCGGACAATTCCAGATAGAGGATGAAGAACAGGGTTACGATGTCTTCCTCCTCTGTTTTCAATTGGTCGGGCCGGATAAAGAAACGCCGGATGATGGCTAGCACGCATCCGACCAGGATAAGAAAACTGAAAAATTCCAGGGAAAAGTCGAGAAAAGGACGAATCGGTCCTGTTTCAAAGGTGCGGGCAAAAGAGAAGAAGGGAATCGACCGGCTCCATTCGACAAGATACCCTGTTGTAAACCCTTTGATCATATCAACAGCAAAGGTCGCAATAAATCCGAAGACGAGCAGGGTATGAGCAAGCCAGCGGTAGAAGGACTGATTGAAAAGTTTCCTGTGGAAGATCACCTCAACGACAAGAGTCCTCATATACCAGCAGGGTCTATTCCAGAAGCCCTTCCATCCTCTCCCTGAAAGAACCCTCACCTTTCCCCATGCACCCAGGCCTTCCGCACCCTCCAATGTTCCGTGCAGATAAAGGCTTACTCTGAACCACATTCCCAGGAGAAAAAGGAGCATGGAAGGAATGAACATGGCATAAAAAACGGTGTGTTTATCCATAAAAACACTCTTGATGTATTAACAATCTCAAAATTGAATTGACATAAACATTGGAAAATCTCCCCTCCCCCCTCTTTGCCAAAGAGGGGTAATCCCTCCCTTAGGAAAAGGGAGGTTAGGAGGGATTTTACAAATCGATGCCTTAACTATTTTGAGACTGTTAAATAACGTTTACGCCATCTGCTTCAGAACGAATTCCGTGATGTAGGAGGTCTTTAATGGAATTTTCATTCTTCGAGAAGTGGATAGGATGGTCCGGACACACTGCTGGCAGGAAGTAACCACGAGCTCTGCTCCGGTTCCTTGAATCTCCTTGATCTTCTCTCTGGCAAGAGCGGCTCCCAGTTCTGGGTCGACCATTTCAAGAAGGCCTCCTCCGCCGCAGCACTTACACTTCTCCGCATGGTTAGGCAGTTCAACTAATTCCACCCCTGGCATGGCCCGAAGAATCGCTCTGGGAGCTTCGTAGATGCCGCTGGCCCTTCCCAGGTCACAGGGATCATGATAGGTGACCTTTACCCTTCCCTCTTTAAACGAAATCCTTCCCTCTTGAATCAGCTTTAAAATAAATTGTGTGGAATCGAAGAGTTTTAAATCGGTCTTATAATCCTCATGCCAGGTATGGTAACACGAAGGGCAGGAGAAGATGACAGAATCCGCCCCTTTCTCTTTTACCCCTTCGATATTATGCCGGATCAACTTCTGAACCTCTTTTTTGAAACCCGCACCGATGAGGGGAAACCCGCAACACCACTCCGCCCCTCCCAGAAGGGTAAAATCGATCTTTAAACGATCCAGAATCCTGATAAAACTTTGAGGAATTTTGTGAGCCATGGGGTAGTAAGAGGAGACACACCCTACAAAAAAGACGACCTCTGCCTTCTCCTTTTGATACTGGTGATCCGGGAGACCCTCCATGGCTTCCAGCCATTCTACTCTTAAAGCATTGTCCTCGCCGGAGATGTTGTACTTGGATAGGACATTGTTCTTCATCAGTTCGATGTTTTTGGGGTAGTGGCCCAGGTCAACCAGAACCTCTTTCAGGGCAAGCCAGAGGCTTCTCGAATCGATGGAGACAGGACACTGTAAGCCGCACTCTCCGCACAGGGTGCACCGATAGACCATTTCAGAAAACTTCTTTAAATCCTCCTCGCTCAATTTCCTCGGCCCAAACAGCTTTGCCAATAGGCCGTACTGTGCCCTGATGAATTTTTTTATCGCCTGGATTTTCCCCCTCGGGTTGATCCCCTCTTCGCCTTTCTGGGAGTAAATCGGGCAGAAACGGAGACACTCACCGCAGCGGGTGCAGGCATCGATTTCCAGTAACTGTTTGGGGGATAATTTGGAGAGATCCATATAAAAGTTTAGAGGAGCTGAAACCCCTGTCGATTCTTTAATTCAGCCCCCCTAAAACTATAATACAATTCAAGGTCAATTTCTCTAAGAAACGTTTCTATCCCTTCGTCTTCTTTACCCGCTCGACTTCCGACTTGATGAAATCTCCTAATGCATCCACCTTCATTAAGTTCTTGAGGTCTTCCTGAAGATTGGAGGGGCTGACCTTAAATATCCATCCTTTCTCGTAGGGGCTTTCGTTGACCAGCTCAGGAGAATCTTCCAGTTCCTCATTGGAGGACTCCACTTTTCCGGAGATAGGAGCATAGATTCTCCCGACCCACTTTCCAGATTCCATCGACCCGCAGGGTTTCCCTTGCTCAATCGTTTTGCCCGAAGAGGGAAGCTCAACAAAGACAATATCGCCAGCTAACTTCTGAGCAAAATCGGTTGTGCCCACGGTGACCGTATTTCCTTCAACCCTGGCCCAGAAATGTTCTTTGTGGTAGTACAGATCATCAGGAAATAGATAGCCTTCGATTTTCATTAAAAGACCTCCTTTCTTTTTTTGTGGCTATATACAATAAAAATCGTAAGTTAACAAGTTTTTTTTATCTGGCCCCAAAAGGGCTTGACCGAACTATATAAATATTATATACAACCTGTGAATTTTTGCTCAAATAATTTTTACCTAAATTGAGCGATTTTATAAATTTAATCGTAGGGCAGCCCTTTAGGGTCGCCTCTCATGCAAGGCTCCTGCGGCAGGGCCTTGCCCTGCGAGCTTTAACAGGGTGTTACGGTTTCTCCCCGGAATACATTGTGATAAAAAGAACTTTTATCAGTTGACATTTCAACTTTAGCATTGCATTCATATAATATGATCTATTCAAGAGATCTCGATCCCCATTTCAAGTTCCTCTTTGAAAAAGAACCGGGCGGAGAGAATATCACAAAGTGATCATTTGCATTTTGGTCATTCGGATTTGTAACGAATTTCGAGCTTCGATATTCGTGCTTAACATTTATTAGAAAGGGAGGAAACCGTGGATACCATCAAAGAATTGATCAACATCGTAGGCGAGAAGAATGTGAAGACGGATCAGATCGAACGGCTCTGCTTTTCGCGGGACATGTCTGTCCATGAGGGCATTCCCGATGCCATCGTCTTTGCGAAGACGACCGAGGAGGTGTCAAAGATTCTCAAATTTGCCTCTGAAAACGATATCAAGATCATCCCCAGGGGATCGGGAACCAGCACGACCGGCGCTGTCCTGGCCTGTTTCGGGGGCATCATCCTCGATGTCAGCCGGATGAATAAGATCAAAGAGATCCAGAAAATGGATGGCTATGCTGTTGTGGAGCCGGGGGTCATCTGCCAGCATTTGAACAACGCCCTTGCTCCTACCCATTTCTTTCCACCCGATCCCGGAAGCGCCACCATTGCCTCCATTGGCGGGATGGTCTCCACCAATGCCAGCGGCAACCGGGCGATCAAATATGGCGCAACCAAAGACTACATCATGGGCCTGGAGGTTGTTCTGGCAGATGGCAGAATCATGAAAACGGGCTCAATTGTTCCCAAAACCTCTTCTGGATACGATCTCGCCCATCTCTTCTGCCGTGCCGAAGGAACCCTCGGGGTGATTACGGAGGTCACGGTCAAGGTCCTCCCCGTACCGGAATATATTGCCTTTGCCCAGGCCCGGTTTCCTTCGGTCGAAGACGCAGGGAAAGCGGCCGAAGAAATCATCACCTCGGGCATCCCTCTCTCCTCTTGCGAAATTTTGGACCGGCTCTCCATCGATGTGGTCAATAAGGCCATGGATCTCAATATTCCTGATAATGTAGAATGCCTTCTTTTTATCGAGATGGATGGAAACAAGCAGGCAGTCAAAGAAAACATCCAGAAGATCGATCGAATCTCAAAGGAATGCAACGGCCTGGGCAACCAGTGGGATGACGACCCGGCAAAACGCTTAAAGATGTGGGCAGGACGCCAGGGTCTTGTGCCTTCCCTTTCGAAAGTTAGAAGAGGAGCAAAGCTGATCCCCTTTGTGGAGGATTTTGGCGTTCCCATGTCCAAGATCCCGGAAACGATACGAGAGCTCCAGAAGATCCGCGATAAATACGACTTCCCCATCCCCATCTTCGGCCATATCGGCGATGGGAATCTCCATGCCACCCTGATCATTGACGGCCGGAATAAGAAGGAATGGGAAAAAGTGAAGCCCATTGCTCAGGAGTTTATTGACCTCACTTTAAAATTTAAAGGAACCCTGACGGCGGAACATGGAATCGGTGTGGCCAAAGCCTCCTTTATTCATAAAGAGCTGGGGCTAAGCCATGAGGTGATGAAAACGATCAAGAAAGCGCTCGACCCTAAGAACATACTCAACCCGGGGAAAATGGGCTTTGACAATGCTGCCAAAGATATTTTCGACCATTTTACGTATCAAGAATTTGTGGACACCCCGGACCAGATCAAGAGTTTCGGGCAGGCGGTCGATAACGAGATCTTTGCCTGCATCAACTGCGGGTTCTGCCGGGCAGGCTGTACGGTTTATGCCCGTACGGGTCTGGAATCGGAAAACGCCCGTGGAAGGGTTATTCAGGCTTACTATATGATGAAAGGGTTGCTTGAGCCTTCCAAAGAGGTGGCGGAAAAATTCTACCTCTGCACAACCTGCCTGAACTGTAAGTCGACCTGCCCTGCCGGCGTGGTCGTCTCTGAGATTGTGGAAGCAGGACGCCGGAAACTGGTCGAGGCCGGATTTCTTCCTGAAATCCATAAGACACTGATGCAGAATTTGAAAGCGACCGGGAACCCCTTCGGAGAACCCAGGGAGAAGCGGACCGATGTCTATCCGTCAACTTTTCAACCCAAGAAGGGGCCGGTCGATATCCTCTTCTTTCCCGGCTGCGTTGCCTCCTACCAGGATATCAACCTGGTGCCCAATCTCATGAATATCCTCGACAGAGCCGGAGTCTCATATACCGCCCTGGGAAAAGACGAAAATTGCTGCGGATATATCTCCTACCTTGTGGGGACCGAGGAATTCAAGGAGGTGGGAAAGAAGAATGTCGAGGCTTTCTCCAAAATTCAACCCAAGCAGATTATGACCACCTGTGCAGGCTGTTATAAGACCTTTAAAGAGATTTATCCCAAACACCTCTCTTTCAATACACCGGTGCTTCATGCAATCGACTACCTCGATCAATTGATTCAGAGTGGGAAATTGAAGCTCAAGGATGGGAATGCGATGAAGGTGGCCTACCACGACCCGTGCGACCTTGGCCGCCATCTCAATATCTTCGAGCCTCCGAGAGAATTGATCAAGAAAGTTCCCGGAGTCACGCTGATCGAATTCAAGAATAACCGTTTACTGGCCAAATGTTGCGGGGGTGGCGGAGGGATGAAAGCGTTCAATACCGAGCTCTCCGGCGAGATCGCCTATCAGCGAGGTCTCGAAGCCCTTGAGGTCGGTGCGGATACGATCGTCTCCGCCTGCCCGGCCTGCAAGGGCAATCTCCAGCTGGCTGCCGCTAGAATCCGGAAGGAGAAGAAGGGCAAGATAAAGGTGATGGACATTACGGAATTGGTGGCAGAAGCAGTCGCCTAAAACGCAAAGCGCATAGAGCATGGCGCATAGGGTAATCGATAAGAAAAAGAGCCAAATCTAAAAGCTCTCTTTAAAAAATAGGGAAGAGAGCTTTTTGTTATTAATCAGTCCATAATAATAACGACACTATTTTATAAAATCCCTCCTCACCTCCCTTTTCCAAAGGGAGGAATTATACCCTCTTTGGCCGCCGGCCCATAGGGCCTCTGGCCCGGAGGGCAAAGAGGGGCTAGGGGAGATTTTCAGAAGAGTATGTCTTCTCTATTATGGACTGATTAATAAGAAGGTTTGAGTATTGGATTTGATTTAGGATTTGTTCTTTGGGATTTAAGACGCTATGCGCTAAGCGCTCTGCGCTATGCGTTATGTCGTAAGGTAGTCCTTCCAGATTTCGTTGATCCGATCGATCAAATCCCTGAATTCATAGAGGAGGTTCATCTCATCAAGGTGGTCTCCGAGTGAGGGGGCGGTGGAGGTTTCCACAAATCTCCGGCAGGATTTTCTGAGGCCGGGACGAAGCTGATCGCACCCTATGGCCCAAACACGATTAGAAGCGCTTGGAAGAGACTTAAAGGCCGTTCCGCATTCATCGTAAAATCTTCCATGGGTACAGCGGAGACATCGATTCTTTCTCAGTTGAATCGCCCGTTCAATCTCTTCATCCAGCGCCTGCCGGGCCATTCTTCTCAGGAGAGAGGCCCTCTCCTGAGGTCTGATGGTCCGAGTCAACCCGACGATCTCCCTCTTCGTCTCCGCAATCGACCGGGAAACCTCGTCCAGTATAATCTCAGGAGTGAAGGACCGCTCCATCCGGAGGTATCTAACCTCCTGAAGGACCAGCGTCTTTACCCCCAATTTTAAGACTTCCCTCAGCCCCTTATCCAATCGCATAGTCTTCTATTATCAAAAAAATGATTCCTTGGCAATAGCAAAAAACATAGCAAAAAAGAACCTTCTCCTTTTCTATTCTCTCTAATCAATTTTTATGAAAAGGCAATGCTTTGCCTTGTCCCTCGGCACGGTAATTGAAAAAGAGGGAAGAAGAGTATAAAATGATGGGTAATGCATCTTCCCATCGCAACTTTGGAAAGAAACAAGATTTCGAGAGTCATCTTTGCCATACGGCCTCCCGCTCCTATCGCTCAGAATATCTATCCCCTGATGGAGAGGGTCTATGAAATGGGAGCATGGTGTTTTGATCTCCCCACAGTCCGACACCTCGAATCTTTTGAAACATTAAGGGAGTCGACAGGGGATGAAGCCTTAAAAGGGTTCGGCCATATTGAAGCGGAGTCCGGAGTCTCCCTCACAGGGAAACCCCTTCGTCAGTTTGAATCGAAGGTGATCTCGACGATCGTAAGAAATGTTGTCCCCCCGGATTCGGTCGGTAAACTCTTTCCTGGCCGCTCTTTCGGTGAAGTGTTGACACAGAAAGAGATTGACCGGATGAGGTTTGACCCGGACCGCTTCGACCAGGCCCTTTCCACCTTCCGACTCAACGGAGTTCCGTTTCTTCTGATTGGGGGAAAGTATGGCGACTGGCTCCTGGGGCTGGGAAGGAGCGACCTCCTGAAGGAGATGGTGTCGGAAACACGAAGAAAAGGTTTCATACCCATCTTCTCAGGCCAGTGGGCGACCTTTGTCTTGCCAAAGGCAAAACCCCTTGATGTAGCGGGTTATGCCATCCCTATCAATAAGAAGAAGAGCCTTTTCGATCTCGATAAGGCATGCGACATGATCAAAAAGTTTGACAAGCCTGTCATCAGCCTCGATTCTCTCGCCGAGGGAGGACTTTCTGAGAGACCGGAGGAGGCCTTCTCATTTCTTTTTGATGAGTTAAAAATCCATTCAGCCATTGCGGAAATTAGCTCGGAAAATGAGATCAAGAACATCTTCGCAGGCTTGGAGAAAATTCCCTCCCTTATCCCGTTCCGAAAAACATGATGGCCCCGGCAACCAGAGGGATAGTGAGGTTATCGTCCAGCGGGATGGGAAGCGCCTCAATCAACGCGGCTCCAAGTGCGGCAAAACTTCCTGAGAGCCGGTCCAGACCCGGAGAGATCCAGACGATCAGAAGAGAGGAGAAGAAGAAGGCCATGCTCCCTTCAAGCGTCTTCCCGAAGACCGGAATTCTTCCAAAACCTTTTCCCACAAGAGCCGCCGCCGTGTCCGAGAGGATGAGGATCAGCAAACTTGCAATGGCAATCGGCTTGGGAAAGAGGAGGATCGTCAGGATGGAGGAAAAGAGGAAATAGGTTGAGCCCATCAGCGTCGGTTTCTCTGCCTCCCTGAGCACCCTTCCGAAAAAATGCTTCCGGAACAGGGAAGCCAATCCTGGGTGAAAATGGCGAAGAAGATCGACCACAAGGTACAAGAAAAAGAAAGGGATGAGGAAAGTCAGAACGATTGTATCGGAGGTGAATCCATAGCCGGCTGGAATGACCAGAGTGGCCAGATGAACCATCTTTCTCTTAATTTCGATGCCGGTAATCATTTTGAAACCTTTTCGTCAGGAGTTCAGAGCGATTAGTTCGGTTTATAAAAATGGCTCTTCGCGTAATCGAGTGGGGCATTTCTGCCTTTTCTCACCCCCTCTTTAACAAAGAGTTCTCTTTTTTACCCCTCTTTGGAAAAGAGGGGTAAGGGGAGATTTTATAAATCATAAACAACTCCATATCCCTTCCATCACTCCGTCCGTACTCTCAAAGACTTCCCTGTCGAAAAACCGAAGAACCTTAGAAAACATTTGTTCTTAAAATCCCCCCCCTGCCTTCGCCGAAGCGGCTTCGCGCAGGCAGGTCGCCCCCCTTTTCCAAAGGGGGATAATAAGGATGATAGCCATATCTTCATGAGGTTTTTACCCACTCACTTCCACGATGAGCCATAACATTTTTTCTCCGAACTCCGGACTCCGAACTGATTTGCTTAAGCTTTTCTACCTCCTCATCGGTAAGAGGGCGGCACTGGCCGACGGGGAGATTTCCCAGCCTGATCGGCCCGAATCGAATCCGTTTCAACTTGCGGACCGGATGGCCAATGGCTGAAAACATCCTCTTCACCAGACGGTTTCTTCCCTCTGTGACCACTGCTTCAACCCAGCTATGCTTCTCCATCTGGCGGAGGATATGGACAGAGACAGCCCTCGCCATACCATCTTCAAGCATCACTCCCTTCTTCAACCTCATCAACTCCTCCTTCTCAGGAACACCTTCCACTTTGGCCCAGTAAGTTCTGGGGATTGAAAACTTCGGGTGGGAGAGCTGGTAGGCAAGATCGCCATCATTGGTCAGGAAGAGAAGTCCCTCCGCATCGAAATCAAGGCGTCCCAGTGGATAGACCCTCCACTTTACCCCTTTGAGCAGGTCCATGACCGTGGGCCTTCTTGCAGGGTCTTTAACGGTGGAGAGATAACCCTTTGGTTTATTCAGGAGGAGTGTGATCTTGGGTTCAGGCCGGAATAACCTTTTCCCGTCTACCTTGATATGATCTTTTAGGGGGTCGGCTTTGAAACCGGCCTGATCGACAACCTTGCCATTGACCACCACCCTTCCCTCAAGCACCATTCTCTCTGCTTCTCTTCTTGAGGCGACCCCGGCCCTGGCCAGTATCTTCTGAATTCTCTCAAACCCCATGGAGTTTCCTATTGTTCCGCTTCATCTGCGGATGGCGGCGAGCCTTCTTCTTTGAGGATCGTTTCCGGCTCCGGAGGGGACTCGACTTCCTTAAGGGTGGGAAGGTCGGAGAGGGTATTGAGGTTGAAGAGTTCGAGAAAAGTTTTGGTGGTCCCGTAAATGAGTGGCCGTCCGGGAATCTCTTTCCTTCCCACAATCCGTATCAGCCCCTTCTCCAGGAGGGACCGGATTACCCATCCCGAATCCACTCCCCGGATCTCCTCGATCGTCGGCCGGATCACGGGTTGCCGGTAGGCAATGATGGCCAGCGTCTCCAGCGCGGATTGGCTTAATTTCACCGGCTTCGATTTCTTCAGCCGGTTGACCCATTGAGCCCATTGAGGTTTTGTTCGAAACTGGTACCCCCCTGCCACTTCCACCAGTTCCAACCCTCTCGAATCCTCCTCGTACCCCTTCTTGACCTGCTGGATTCCATCTAAAAGGGCTTCCCTGTCCCATTCGTGGAGAATCTCTGTCAGGGCATCCAGTTTCACCGGAGAATCCGATACAAACAGAATGCCTTCAAGTATTGGTTTGAGAGCATGTTCGTTCATCATGGTCGGTCCAGGCCATAGGCCCCCTGAGGGAGGCCTGTTTTGACATTTGGAATGGATTCTCCTTCATCCTATTTCTCTTCGAATAATTCTATTTTTTCACCCGTGGTAATCGAGGAGATGGCGTGCTTATAGATCAATTCATCCCCCTTGCTTCGAAGGATGAGACAGAAGTTGTCAAAACTGTGAATGACCCCTTCGAGTTTGCGACCGGCAGTCAGCTCTACAACAACAGGGCTCCGGTCCCTCCGGACCTTATTGAGAAATTGATCCTGCGCGTTGATCTGATTCTTCATCATAGATGCTTACCCTCCTCCCTCCAAGAGAGCCCGGGCAATTTCCTCAGGGCTCTCTCAGAAAAGACTTGACCTCCTCAAATATCTTCGCTCGATCAGTGGATGCGTCCCGCCAGATGACCTCTCTGTCCGCCTTAAACCATGTCCATTGCCGCTTGGCGTAATGGCGGGTATCTCTCTTCATCTGTCTCACGGCCTCATCCCACTCTAATTGGTTCGAAAGAAATTGCAGCATCTGTTTATAACCCAGACTCTGCATCGGCTTCAATGCCGGTCCGTAACCCATCTCCAGCAATCCTTTCACTTCCTGAAGGAGGCCTCTCTCGATCATCCGGTCCACCCTCTCCTCAATCCGGCGGTATAGTCTTTCCCTGTCTATTTCAATGCCTATCTTCAAAGTGAGATAAGGCCGATCACCAAACCGATGCTGGTTCCTGAAGAAGGAGATAGGCATGCCGGTTGATTCGAAGACTTCGAGGGCCCGTATGATCCGAAATAAATCATTGGAATGAATACGGGCGGCGGCTTCCGGATCCCCTTCTCTCAATCTACGATAAAGGAGGTATCCCCCTTTCTCCCCTGCTTCGTGCTTCAACTTCTCTCGAACGGCGGGATTGATTTTAGGGCCTGCGAAGAGCCCCTGCGTCAGGGCTTTGATATAGAGACCGGTCCCTCCTGTGACAAAGATGGGTGTCTCTTTTCGATGTAATGAATCAATGGTCTTTTTCCCGAGTGTCCGATAGAGGCCTGCATGAAAGGGCTGGTCGGGAGTAACCAGGTCAACCAGATGGTGCTTAATCCTCTGCCGTTCCTCCGGTGTCGGCTTGGCTGTGCCGATATCCATATAACGGTAGACCTGCATCGAATCGGCATTGAGGATTTCACCCCCAAACGCTTCCGCCAGTTCGATGGCCAGGCCCGACTTCCCCGCTCCGGTCGGACCAAGCAGGATGACCAGCCGGGGCTGACCCCCTTCAATCCGTTCGGCCATACGATGTGCATTTTAATGAATTAACCAACGGACTGCAAGTCAAAAGCACCCTTGTCATAAGAATATAAAAATCCTCAAAATTATCTTGAAATCTGACTTTATTTTGATTAAATTAGTCTGGTAATTTTTCCTCGGAATACCCATTAAACCCAAATGATCACCTTGTGAAGATTGAATAAGATTGAGGAGTCAAAAATGTCCTCTTCATTAATTGCCAAGCCCCGAACCAATCCCGAGCTGAGAAGCCTCTACGAAATCTCCTTGCTTCCCCCCCAGATTCAACTTCAGGAATATTTTCTTGGGGTATTGGCTACCCTCTCACAATATTTTCCCGTTGATTATGCAGCGATTATCCTGCGAGACGTCAAGAAGGACTTGCTCCATGTCGAAGCCCTTTATGGAATCGAAATGGAAAATCATCCCCATCATTGTCATAGCAGAAAAGGGGTCATCGGCGAGGTCCTGCGATCACGGCAACCCATGCCCATTCAGTATGTAAACCAGGAACCCCTTTATGAGGAAGCCGTTAAGAGTTCAAAACAAATAAACAAAATCCAGCCGCCGTTGCTCTGTATCCCTCTCGTCGTTGAGGGTGAAACCATCGGAGCCATGAACATCAACCCTCTCTATGGGGCCAGGAACGAATTCGCTGAAGATTTCCATTTCCTGTCCGTTCTCTCGGCCATCCTCTCCCCAACCATCAGGAATTACCATTTGAAGAAAGAGGAACATCACGCCGGATCGAGAAAATTAAAATTGAAAACTTCTTTATTGGAAGAGGTACTCGAAGAGAGATTGACAGAGGTGTTAAACAGGATTGATCCCTATGTGGAGTTGAAGAGCAGGACCGGCCTTCTTGACGATATCATTTCACTCGTGGAAAAGATCCTGGTCAAATCGGCGATGGAAAAGGTCGGTCATGTTCAGACCTCTGCCGCCCGGCTTCTGGGGATCAATCGCAACACCCTTCGAACAAAGATGAAAGACCTTAAGATTAAATCCCGCTGACAATCTTCCCCCTCACCCCTTCCCCTCTCCCCTCGGAGACTGTGTCGCAATTCGCCGTTCACCCTTCGACACGCTCAGGGCGAACGGCTAAGTAGTTGATTTTAAATGTGTAGTTTTCCGTTCGTGGTGGGCCCTTCGACTCACCGTTCGCCCTGAGGCTCTCGAAGGGTGAACGGTTCGCTCAGGACAGGCTCTGTCGAACCATGAACGGACTTACTACACAGTCTCTAGGGGGAGAGGGCAAGGGTGAGGGGGCCTCTTGCAATAAATCCAATGAGAAGTCACAATTCATTTTATGACTAACCCAAAGGAAAATGTTGAAAAGATAACGTCCCTGTGCCGTGAATGGGGAGCCTCCCTCTTCGGAGTAGCCGATCTTCGCCCTTTCAAAAAAGAGGACTTTCTTCTCCTGCCCGCTTCCATGGACCGCCTCCCATTCGCCGTCTCCGTGGGATTCCATCTCTCCGACGCTATTCTGGAAGAGATTGACCGCCAACCCACGCCTCTCTATTTTCATCATTATCAGCGGGTCAATATCTTCCTCGACACCATTGGGTTGAGGGTGTCTTCAACTCTTCAGGACCTTGGATACAAGGCTCTCCCCATCCCTGCTTCACAGATTGTGGATTGGAAAAACCAGAGAGGTCATCTCTCGCATAAACATGTGGCCAGGGCGGCGGGGCTGGGCTGGATCGGCAGGAACAATCTCCTCGTCAATGAAAAGTTCGGCTCCAGAATTCGCCTCGTCACCATCCTGACCGATCTTCCTCTCGAGGTCAATTCCCCTCTGGCGAAAGACTGTGGCTCCTGCCGGGCATGCATGAAAGTCTGTCCTGCAGGAGCCATTAAGGAAAAACAGGGAGATTTCGATCATTCCCTTTGCTACGAGCAGTTGAGAGTCTTTTCCAAAACCCTCCACTTCAGCCATCATATCTGCGGCATCTGTGTCAAAGCTTGCCGGGGCAAAGGACGGCGCAAAGGGCAGAGCGCATGGAGCATAGCGCATAGCGAATAACAAAATCCCAAGCACCAACCATCAAACAATACCCTGGAATAATGGAATAGTGGAACAATGGAATGATGATAATTTAAGGCCAAAACAGAAATTCTTTTTCTTTCTCTAAACTCATTATTCCAATATTCCAGTTTTCCAATATTCCACATTACTGACTTGGAAGATAAATTTCATATGAGTCAATTCTCTATCCAGTTTCGAAAGCGCTTTGATGTGATTGTGGCGGGGGGCGGCCATGCCGGAATTGAAGCCTCCCTGGCCTGTTCCCGGATGGGCCACCCTACCCTTCTCATCACCCAGAAGGTCGATCAGATCGGCTACATGTCCTGCAACCCAGCCATCGGAGGTCTGGCGAAAGGTCACCTGGTGAAAGAGATCGATGCCCTGGGCGGAGAAATGGCCAGGGCGACGGATGAGACGGGAATCCAGTTCAAACAGCTCAACACCACAAGAGGACCGGCGGTTCGTTCCTCCAGGGCTCAGGTGGACCGCCAGGCCTACCGGCTCCGAATGATCAAGACGGTGGAGAGTCAAAAAGATCTCACCGTCAAACAAGCCACCGTTGAAGAGATCATCGTTGACGGGGATAAGGTCATTGGAGTGAGGACAGATGCAGACGATATGATTCAGGGAAAAACCCTTATCCTTGCCCCGGGAACCTTTTTAAACGGTCTTGTCCATATCGGCCTGACCCATTTTCCATCCGGCAGGATAGGCGACCCTCCTTCCATAGGCTTATCCGAATCGCTCAAAAGATTGGGATTTCGCATAGGAAGGCTTAAGACCGGGACCACGCCAAGGCTCGATGGCAATACCATCGACTTTTCAGAACTCACTCCTCAGTATGGAGATGAACCTCCGATCCCATTCTCCTTTTCAACTGAAAAGATCGAAAGGGAACAGGTCCCCTGCTACATGACCTATACAAACCCGGCCACTCACGAGATTATTAAGAGCGGCCTTGACCGGTCTCCTCTCTATTGTGGAATCATTAAAGGAGTCGGTCCCAGGTACTGTCCTTCGATTGAGGACAAGGTGGTCCGTTTTGCAGAGAAGAAGAGGCATCAGATCTTTCTCGAACCTGATGGAAGAGATACGAAAGAGATCTACCCGAATGGAATCTCCACCAGCCTCCCGCTCGACATCCAGATAAAGATGCTGAGATCGATCCGGGGCCTTGAAAACGTCGAGATCATCAGGCCGGGTTATGCCATCGAATATGACTTTGTCGATCCGACAGAACTAAAACCCACCCTTGAAACGAAAAAGATTGAAGGGCTCTTCAACGCCGGACAGATCAACGGGACATCGGGCTACGAAGAGGCAGCCGCACAGGGAGTGATGGCCGGAATCAATGCCGCTCTTTATATCGAGGGAAGAGAGCCTCTCGTCCTAAAACGCTCCGATGCCTATATCGGCGTATTGATCGATGACCTGGTCACAAAAGGGACCTCAGAGCCATACCGAATGTTTACCTCCAGGGCAGAACATCGTCTCCATTTAAGAGAAGATAATGCCGATCTGAGGTTGAGAGAAATAGGCCATCAAATCGGATTGATAAAAGAAGAGGATTATCGGATCTTTTTAAAGAAAAGGTCTGCAATCGAAAAGACCCTTATTAAAATTTCAGAGTCGAAAGTCACCCCCACCAGGGAAAACAATGAAATCCTCCATCATTGGGGATGCACTTCCCTGAAGAAAGAAGCTTCCCTCCGGGAATTATTGAAAAGGCCTGAAATTCATTTTTCGCACCTTTTAAATTTTGATCAAGACTTGGAAGGCCTGAAAAAAGAGGTGTGCGAACAGGTCGAGATTCAGATCAAATATGACGGTTATATCAAGAGGCAGATGGAACTGATCGAGCGATTTAAAAAACTGGAGGAGGTGAACTTTCCTGAAAATTTTGATTTTCATTCGATCATCGGCCTCTCCACAGAGGTATCGGAGAAACTCATTAAAATCAGGCCCATCTCTCTAGGTCAGGCATCTAGAATCTCAGGGGTCACTCCCGCTGCCCTCTCCATCCTCATGATCAATCTCAAAAAGCAAGGTTACCTGTAGCCCCGTATATTCTTTAGCTCAACACTTCTGTGACCAGTTGAATGATCTTCTTGGCGGTGTATTCGGCCACATCGGCAAGGCCAGCCACAGGCACGAAGTGATCTGCATTGGAGGCGAAGAGGCAGGTGGCTCTTGCAGGGAACTCTTCATCGGGTAGATTGAAGATGTAGTAAAGGGCGACACGGGGGAGCGGGTAGAGGGTAAAAGAGAAATCGCACCTTGGGGCATCCGGATTAGGATGCCCGGAAAACCTCAGGACGATCTCTTCCTTTCGCTTCTCGATGGCAATGACATGAGGATGGAGAACCTTCTCGGCATTCATGGCAAACGCCCCCTGATAGCCCATCCCTCCTGGAAATTGTTTGAAGGACTTCAAAGGTTTAAGTTGAACCGGCTCGTTCGCAACAAAGCTCGCATACATGGCAATCAGAATACCTTCTGCACTGCGAAGGGGTTCGCCACCAAGAATGATCTCCGGGGGATGGAGTTCGCAGGGCTCTCCGAATGCCTGAAAGTGAAGACAGTTTCTGTCATATCGGGCAGGAAGTGACTCTCAAGTTCTCGAATCGGCCGCAACCAAACTTTTTGTAAATATTCCTTCTGAATGTCAAGGAAATTCTGACCCATGGAATGTTGCTTGAGGAAGAATGAAGGAATCTCTTTAAACGGCAATTAAGCCGTGGACTCTTCTTTAAGACTTAATCCCTCTATATCCGTAATCTCGATTCAACTTGTTTTCTCCACTCTTGTAAATCCATTACTTTTGACTCTAAATCAGTGAGTCGCCTATCCAGCTCAGAAAAGGAAAGTTTTACAAGGGCGCGGGTTTCTAAATGTTGACGTTCATTTTCCTTTTCAATCCGGTCAAGCCGTTCAACAATTCCTGTATGCCCCTCTGCTAAAAGATTTATTTGGTCCATCAACCCTTCAGAGATGATATTAAATTGATCGATGACCCGCGCCTCAAGGCCTGTCATTTTTTGATCCATTCGTCCCTCAAGGCTTGTCATTTTTTGATCCATTCGTACTTCAAGGCTTTCTATTTTCTGATCCATCCGTGCTTCAAGGCCTGCCATTTTTTGATCTATCCGTACCTCAAGGCCAGTCATCTTTTGGTCTATCCGCACCTCAAGTCCCTTCAATTTCTCATCCTGGCGTTTTTCAAAACCTGTAAATATTTCCTCCAGGTCCTTTTTCACAAGCACTTTTTCTTCCATCCTCGTTTACTCCTGGTCCCTCTTAATATAGGAGGGTTAATATGGGTGACTAAATTCCTATCAAAATATCATTATCCTGTCAAATTAATTATTGATTAATTATTGATGTGGTTCGATGATGACTTTGATGGACTCTTTGGCTTCGGAGACAAGTTTAAACCCAAGACCTATCTTTTTCAGAGGGAGACGATGGGTAATCATCTCCTTCAGTGGAAGGCGATGAGCCTGAATCAATTCAATGGCCTGAAGAATATCGATGGGAGCTCCGCCATAAGTCGGCAGAAGGGTGATTCCGTCATTCCAGAAATCGAAAAACGGAAAAGAAATATCGATTCCCGGTTGAAGGAGTCCAAAACATAAAACCGTTCCTCCCCGGTCAACACATTCGAGCGCCTGTCTATAGGCCGAAAGGCTTCCCGCACAGACGATCACCAGATCCGCCAATCTTCCATGATTGATCTGACGAATCCTTTCTGGACTCGCCTCTTCTCCAGAAAGGACCTCATCCGCTCCGAACCGTTTGGCTGCTTTCAGGCGAAATTCATTGATATCGGACGCAATCACCCTCCCTGCGCCTGATGCTTTTGCCAGCGCGATATGAAGAATTCCGGAGATCCCACTCCCGATAACAAAGACGCTCTGGCCGGGTCTTAGCTTTGCCAATCTCTGTCCCCTGAGAACGCAGGCCAGAGGTTCAATGAAGACTCCCTCCTCAAATGAAATCTCTTCGGGCAATATAAATGTGCCCCGGTCCACATTGATTTCAGGAACCCGGATATATTCCGCAAAACCACCCGGGTCGAAGTTGGTCGTCCGAAGGGTATCGCAAACCGTGTGATGACTATTCAGACAATAATGACAGGTATTACAGGGGACATGGTGGGAGACAAAGACTCGATCATTGATTTTATAATTTTTAACCCCCTCGCCTACCTTGGCAATTTCTCCTGCAATCTCATGACCGAGCACCCGGGGCGCCTTCTTGATCCGGTACCACTCCATCACATCACTGCCGCAGATTCCGCTGGAAACCACCTTAACCAATAATTCTCCAGGGCCAACGGTTGGAGTCGGCATTTCCTCCAGCCTTACATCCCTGTTGTTATAATACATTGCCACTCGCATTTTTTTACCACTCGGCTTCTTTTTTAAGCATTTATTAATCGGTCTATAATTGAATAAACATCTGATTAATCCCACCCCCACCCATCCCCTCCCCCTGAAGGGGAGGGAAATCGTTGTGTTCCTCCCCCTTCAAGGGGGAGGTTAGGAGGGGGATGGGGATTTGAAGGGCAGTATAAATATGTCTTCTCAATTATGGACTCATTAGTAATTAATAAAAATATACATTACCTGAATTAATATGACAACAGATAATTTCTAAATTCTGCATGGGAGGTACGGCAGTGGATGATAAGCTCTTGTTATTGGAAAAACTCACCCAAATAGATACTTTCTTAAACAAATACATATTGAAAATCTTCACTTGACATTACGATTTTCAATGATAAAATTAGGGTATGATTCAACGTCCTCATGCACTTAATCGGGTTTTCACCGTGTTCAAGGTCCATCCGGCCGCTGCCCTTCTTGGGCCCCGTCAATGTGGCAAGACTACGCTGGCAAGGATGATCGCTGAACACGAGCACTCTACTTTTTTCGATCTTGAAAATCCTGTGGATGTCCGCCGCCTATCTGTGCCTATGCGGGCATTGGAGGGACTTTCAGGTTTGGTAGTGGTTGACGAAGTCCAGCGCCAGCCATCGCTATTTGAATTGCTAAGGGTTCTGGTCGATCGCCCTCAGAATGAAGCCCGGTTTCTTTTGCTTGGCTCCGCTTCACCACGCCTGGTGAAGGATGTATCCGAATCCCTTGCGGGTCGTATCGGTTTCGTCGAACTATCAGGTTTCGATCTACGGGAAGTGGGCCCTGAGAATCACGAATCTCTTTGGATTCGTGGCGGATTTCCAAAATCTTTTCTGGCATCTAATGATTCTACTACTATGATATGGCGAGAAGACTTCATCCGCACTTTTCTCGAGAGGGACATCCCCCAGTTTGGCATCACAATCCCAGCGGAAACTTTGAGACGATTCTGGACCATGATCGCACACTACCATGGACAAGTTTGGAATGCTGCAGAATTCGCAAGATCCCTGGGGACTTCGGAGAATACCGTCCGGCGATACCTTGACATCCTTGCAGGAACCTGCATGGTTAGAATTCTGCCCTCCTGGTTCGAGAATATCAGCAAGAGACAGGTGAAAGCGCCGAAAATATACATCCGGGACAGTGGAATTCTTCACACTCTGCTTCAATTGCAAACCAGGGCGGATGTGCAGGGACACCCAAAGCTCGGGGCTTCATGGGAAGGATTTGCCCTTGAACAGCTCTTAACCTTGCTTGAAACGAGGGATATCTATTTCTGGGCAACTCATTCCGGAGCTGAACTGGACTTGCTTGTGATGATTGGAAGTAAACGATTTGGGTTTGAGTTTAAATATTCTGACGCCCCTGGACAGACTCGCTCCATGTTTGTTGCCATTCAAGACCTAAAGTTAGAGCATCTCTGGGTCGTCTATCCCGGGAATCAGGAATATGTCCTGGAGGAAAAAATCTCTGCCATACCCGTAAGCTCACTTCCGATTCTAATAGAAAAGTTTTGGAAATGATCAAAGAAATACCCCCCCCTGACACAAGAAATAATACACTGCCCTGAAGCAATTCGGATTGGATTTTGTGTCCTTTAGTGATATGTTTTATACATGATCCGTTTTAAAAAGTTACCAGAAGACATCCCTCAACGAATCGATCTCTTAACCGATCTTTTCAAGGAAGACCCAAATATTATCTTCGCTTATCTTTTTGGGGGTCTGGTAAGAGACAAAAAGAGACCCTTGACCGATGTTGATCTGGGTATATATGTGAAGAATATAAAAGGATTCAACTATCTTTTGTTATTCAGCAAAATTTCAAAAATTCTCTGCACCGATGAGATCGACTTGGCAGTTCTAAATTCCGCACCCATTAGTTTCGACGGAAGGATTTTACAGAAAAGAAAAAGAGATTCTGCATAGGAGGTACGGCATTGGTTGATTTACAGGAATTTACGCGACTTTGAAAAATACAAAAAAGCGCTCATCAAATACTTATCCTCCCAGGAGGACAGAAAATAACCCGCCCACTGTTCCCATCGCCTCATGCCAAGACCTGACACTGGGCTCTCGCTTCGTTACGGGAGTGATTAAGTTGTTTTAGAACCAACGTTATATATTCGTCGCAGCACAGCCACAACGTGCCGCCGCCGGAAGGTAGCACTCAACTGGGAGTAGAACAGCATGAGGACAAAAATGTCATCAATATTGGTTGCTACGAAGGCAGCCGTTCCTGTGAAGATGGTTGTTACGATCCATTCCATTTGCGTCATTATTATTTTTGTTCACGCCTAACAGAGAGCTAAGCGGGAGGCCGGCTTTGTGGCCGATCCGCTTCAGCTATTCGTTAGCTGCTACGACACAAAAACCAACGGATAAGCATATAGACAAAACCCAAACAAAAACAAAACCGTCATTGCTATCGACATGGGGCGCTTAAAGTCGAAGAATACAACTTGTTCAACTGCCCGAACCAACCAGAACAGAGCGATGAACAAAAGCATTTTCTGACCTATTCTTGACGCAATCATTTCTCCCGCGTGGAATACCGAGATATACCCAAAGAAAACAAAACAGAACGTCAGACATAGATTCAGAACTTGCATGACGGCGCGATTAATCCGAGTTAGTTTAGATAATTCAGTTTTCCAACCGAATATTTTCCAAAACATAATATGGAAAACTGCAAATCCGATGTTGTAAAACCCGCCGATTTGTATCACAGCATGATTATCCATGTCTTTTCCTCCAAGCTAACGATAAAGCTTACCGGCGGCAATGGAGCGTAGCGGAATTGCCGTTCGGTGCAGCCGCTTGTTAGGTGGTCAAAGATTGATCTGCGGAAAATGGGGGACGTTCGTGCAGAACGTGCCTAGGCTATCTGATATCTCAACCTA